>Ga0181563_10000167_pt1 | contig 58568 bp, 52 predicted proteins | sample 011ome_25_FD_133759 | JGI IMG/M metagenome (GOLD analysis project Ga0181563, IMG submission 133759) | Coastal salt marsh microbial communities from the Groves Creek Marsh, Skidaway Island, Georgia - 011512CT metaG (megahit assembly) | ecosystem: Environmental > Aquatic > Marine > Intertidal...
TATACCAAACATTCCGTTAGAAAGTTGGTGTCCTCTCTCGGAGTTTCCTTTCATGCGTCCTTTTTGGACTTTACGAAATTTTGTTCTTTTTGGTTGTAACATTTTCTTTTAATTTATAAAAAATTACTTTCTACGGCGACCTTTTGAATTCGATGAGCGGTTCCCTTTGTCTTGTCCTTTTGAAAGACCTACTAAAGGAGATAGCTCACGTTTTCCATATACTTCACCTTTCATAATCCATACTTTAATACCTAATCTACCGTAAGTAGTATGGGCTTCAACTAAAGCATAGTCTATGTCAGCTCTAAATGTTGATAAAGGAATTCTTCCATCTTTATAGTGTTCGCTACGTGCCATTTCAGCTCCATTTAAACGACCACTAATTTGAATCTTAATTCCTTCAGAGTTCATTCGCATCGTGGCTTGAATAGCCATTTTGATTGCACGTTTGTAAGAAATACGATTTTCAATTTGACGAGCGACACTCGTTGCTACTAAAAATGCATCTAATTCAGGACGCTTAATTTCAAAGATGTTTAATTGAACTTCTTTATTGGTGAGTTTTCTTAATTCTTCTTTTAACTTGTCTACCTCTTGACCGCCTTTACCAATAATGATACCAGGACGAGCCGTTGTGATAGTAACGGTTACAAGTTTAAGAGTTCTTTCGATAATCACTCTAGATACACTAGCTTTTGCTAAACGAACAAAGATGTACTTTCTGATCTTATCATCTTCAGCAAGCTTGTCTCCGTAATCGTTACCTCCATACCAGTTAGATTCCCATCCTCTGATGATTCCAAGGCGATTTCCTATTGGATTTGTCTTCTGTCCCATTTATTAATTGCTTTGTGTGTTATTTTTAGCTCCAAGAACGACTGTAACGTGATTGGATCTTTTTCTAATTCTGTGTGCACGACCTTGAGGTGCTGGACGAAGTCTCTTTAACATAGAACCTCCATCAACTGTGATTTCTTTTACAAAGAGATCTGCATCTTCAATATTTGCATCCTCGTTTTTAGATTGCCAGTTAGCAACTGCCGATAGAACTAATTTTTCTAAACGACGAGACGCTTCTTTGGAACTAAATCTCAAAACGTTAAGTGCCTTTTCTACCTTTTCGCCTCTTACTAAATCAGCTACTAAGCGCATTTTTCTTGGTGACGTAGGACAGTTATTAAGCTTTGCAAAAGCAATTTGCTTTTTCCCAGCTTTAATAGCGTCTGCCATTTGTTTTTTACGACTTCCCATAGCTCTTATTTTTTACCTTTATTTTTAGCACCTGCATGTCCACGGAATGAACGTGTTGGTGAAAATTCTCCTAGTTTATGACCTACCATGTTTTCAGTAACATATACTGGTACAAATTGTCGGCCGTTATGCACTGCAATTGTTTGTCCAACAAAATCCGGAGTAATCATACTGGCTCTAGACCAGGTTTTGATAACGGTTTTTTTATTGGACTCTACATTAGCAGCCACTTTTTTCTCTAATTTATAATGAACGAAAGGTCCTTTTTTTAATGATCTTGCCATGTCTTATTATTTCTTTCTACGTTCTATGATATACTTATTACTCGCTTTGGTCTTAGAACGGGTTCTAAATCCTTTAGCAGGAATACCGTTTCTTGAACGTGGATGTCCACCTGAAGATTTTCCTTCACCACCACCCATTGGGTGATCGACTGGATTCATAACAACTGGTCTTGTTCTTGGACGTCTTCCTAACCAACGGCTTCTACCTGCTTTACCTGACACCAATAATTGGTGATCCGAGTTAGAGACAACACCAATAGTAGCGTTACAATCTAACAATAGTAAACGTGTTTCACCAGATGGTAACTTTACCGTAGCAAACTTACCGTCTCTTGCCATTAATTGTGCAAAGGCACCAGCACTACGTGCCATAACAGCTCCTTGTCCCGGACGAAGCTCGATACAAGAGATGATGGTTCCTAATGGAATTTGACTTAAAGGCATTGAATTCCCAATTTCGGGAGCAACATCTGCACCTGACACTAACTTTTGTCCTACTAGAAGACCGTTTTGTGCAATGATGTAACGTTTTTCTCCGTCTTGATAATTCAGAAGCGCAATAAATGCTGTTCTGTTTGGATCGTATTCAATAGATTTCACTTCGGCTGGAATTCCAGCTTTTTCTCTTTTGAAATCAATGATACGATACCTTTTCTTATGACCGCCACCGATATAGCGCATGGTCATTTTTCCTTGACTGTTTCTACCACCTGAACGTTTTTTCGGAGCTAATAAACTCTTCTCCGGCTTATCAGTAGTAATGGCGTCATAACCGTTTACTACTCTAAATCGCTGTCCTGGGGTGATTGGTTTTAATTTTCTTACTGACATGTTTGTCTAATTAGATATTAGCGTATAAATCAATCGTTTCACCTTCCGCCAGTTGTACAAGTGCTTTTTTAACAGCATTTGTTTTACCATGTTGAATCCCAGTTTTTGTAAACTTGGTTTTTCGATCTGGACGGACATTTATTGTACGAACTTTTTCAACAGAAACACCGTAAGCAGCTTCCACTGCTTTTTTGATTTCTACCTTGTTCGCCTTTGTATTCACCTGAAAACTGAAGCAGTTTCTCAACTCGCTCGCTAGGGTTGCTTTCTCTGTGATTATTGGTTTAATTAAGATACTCATGGTTTTCTTATTTACTTAGATTCGTTTCAATATTTTTTATAGCACTTTCAAAAAGCACGACTTGATTCGCGTTTAAAATTTTGTAAGTACTTATTTCTGAGTCTATTAAGACCTCAGAACCCTTTAAATTACGCGAGGACAAATATACATTATTATTTGAGCTGCCCAAGACAAATAAAGACTTTTTGCTGTCAAGGTTTAAGGCCTTTAAAACCGCCGTAAAATTCTTTGTTTTTGGGGTATCAAATGTAAAGTCCTCTACAACCGTAATTGATTTTTCAGAAGCTTTAATTGTAAAGGCCGACTTTCTTGCCAAACGCTTTACATTTTTATTTAATTTAAAGCTATAGTTTCTTGGTCTTGGACCGAACATACGACCACCACCTCTAAAAACACCAGACTTGATACTACCCGCACGGGCTGTACCAGTTCCTTTTTGCTTTTTGATTTTACGAGTACTTCCCGAAATCTCAGCTCTTTCTTTCGACTTGTGTGTTCCTTGACGTTGGTTCGCAAGATATTGCTTAACATCAAGATAAACCGCGTGGTTATTTGGTTCTATAGCAAATACATCGTTAGAAAGGTCTGCCTTTCTACCTGTATCTTTTCCGTTTAAATCTAAAACTGCTACTTTCATTATTTCTGAATGATTACATAAGCGTTTTTAGGACCAGGAACACATCCTTTGATCACGAGTAGATTTTTTTCAGTTACTACTTTTAAAACTCTTAAATTTTGAACTTTTACTGTGTCGGTTCCCATACGTCCCGCCATTTTCATTCCTTTGAAAACTCGAGCTGGATACGAAGCCGCACCAATAGATCCTGGCGCACGTAATCGGTTATGCTGACCGTGAGTCGCTTGACCTACACCCGCAAATCCATGACGTTTTACAACCCCTTGAAATCCTTTACCTTTTGAAGTTCCAGAAACATCAACAAATTCGCCTTCAACAAAATGTTCTACTGTTATGGTATCTCCTAATTTGTACTCCTCATCAAATCCTTTAAATTCCGCGACTTTTCTCTTAACAGAAGTACCTGCTTTTTTGGCATGACCTAAGTCAGCTTTTGTAGCACTTTTCTCTGTCTTGTCATCGAAACCTAGTTGAAGGGCTGAATAGCCATCAACTTCTTCGGTTCTGACTTGGGTAACAACGCATGGCCCAACTTCTAAAACGGTACATGGCATATTTTTACCATTCGCGTCGAAGATGCTGGTCATTCCGATTTTTTTTCCTATTAACCCAGACATATTTAATTATTTATTTATTAACTCTTTCTTATTTTATTCCAAAAACAAAGGGTCAAAACACATTTCAACCCTGAATTGTACTTTTTCCGTTTTTCCCTCGCACTAAGCTTAGGACATGTAAATCACTGATTTTCAGTGAGTATTTCAACAAACACGAAGGTGTTCTCTGTTTTTCGAGCTGCAAATTTAGATAAATTTAATCTATCTACCTAAATTATTTGAAACTTATTTTCACATAACAGACCTCTTTACTAATGATTTAAATATATTTGGTTAAAACATTCTAAAATAAGGGTATAAAAAAACCATCAAATTAAAATTTGATGGTTTCGTTTTGTATAATTAAAAAATTACTCTTTTAAGAGAACTTAAATTATTTTAGAGGGTTGTGTAATATAATTACACTTTAATCTCTACTTCTACACCGCTAGGCAATTCAAGTTTCATCAAAGCATCAATTGTTTTGGAGGATGAACTATAAATATCTAACAGTCTTTTATAAGAGCTTAATTGAAATTGTTCTCTCGATTTTTTATTAACGTGTGGAGAACGTAGTACAGTAAAAAGTTTTTTGTGTGTTGGTAATGGAATTGGACCCGTTACAATAGCACCTGTATTTTTTACGGTTTTTACAATCTTATCAGCAGACTTATCTACTAAGTTATGATCGTAAGACTTTAATTTTATTCTGATTTTTTGACTCATGTTCTTAACTTTTAAGATTGGACTCCTTTAGCTTCTTTAATAACTTCTTCTGAAATGTTTGAAGGCGTTTCAGCATAGTGTGAAAATTCCATAGTGGAAGTTGCACGACCTGATGACAGCGTTCTTAAGGTTGTTACATAACCAAACATTTCTGAAAGAGGCACTGTAGCTTTTACAGTTTTTGCTCCTGCTCTATCGCCCATGTCACTTACTTGCCCACGACGACGGTTAAGGTCTCCTACAATATCTCCCATATTTTCTTCAGGAGTAATAACTTCTAATTTCATGATTGGTTCCATGATGACTGCTTTGGCTGCTTTGGCTGAGTTTTTAAACCCTAGCTTTGCGGCTAATTCAAAAGAAAGTTGATCCGAATCCACATCGTGGTATGACCCATCTTTTAAAGTAACTTTTACAGCATCCACTTCATAACCAGCAAGAGGTCCATTGACCATTGCCATTTTGAAACCTTTTTCAATAGAAGGAATAAATTCTTTTGGAACATTTCCACCTTTGATAGTAGAAATAAACTGAAGTCCTACAACACCTTCGTCTGCAGGCTCAATTGTAAATACGATATCTGCAAATTTTCCACGTCCACCAGATTGTTTCTTGTAAACTTCTCTGTGGTCAGCTGTTTGAGTAATTGCTTCTTTGTATTCAACTTGAGGTTGACCTTGATTTACTTCGACTTTAAATTCACGACGTAAACGATCTACAATTACATCTAAGTGAAGCTCACCCATTCCTGATATAATTGTTTGCCCTGAAGATTCATCAGAACGCACAGTAAAGGTTGGATCTTCTTCAGCTAATTTAGCAAGTCCGATCCCTAATTTATCCACATCTGCTTTGGTCTTAGGCTCCACTGCGATACCAATTACGGGATCCGGAAAGTCCATAGACTCCAAAACGATAGGGTGCTTTTCATCTGATAATGTATCTCCTGTTTTGATGGATTTAAATCCAACAGCAGCTCCAATATCTCCAGCTTCTATAAAATCAATTGCATTTTGCTTGTTTGCATGCATTTGGTAAATACGTGAAATACGTTCTTTTTTCCCAGAACGGTTATTCAAAACGTAAGATCCAGCATCTAAACGACCAGAGTAGGCTCTAAAAAATGCTAAACGACCAACAAAAGGATCGGTAGCAATTTTAAATGCAAGTGCCGCAAACGGCTCTTTTACGTCTGGCTTACGTAGTTCTTCTGATTCTGTATCTGGATTCACACCTACAATTCCTTCTTTGTCGGTAGGTGCAGGTAAATAACGACATACAGCATCTAACAGAAACTGAACACCTTTATTTTTGAATGCAGACCCGCAAATCATAGGAATGATGGCCATATCCATTACAGCTGCTCTCAATGCTTTATGCACTTCTTCTTCTGTAATAGAATCTTCATCTTCCATGAATTTTTCTAAGAGATCCTCGTCATAACTTGCTACTTCTTCAATTAAGAGTGCACGGTATTTACGAGCTTCTTCTTTCATATCCTCAGGGATTTCGATAACATCGAAAGTTGCTCCTTGAGTTTTGTCATGCCATACAATAGCACGGTTTTTTACTAAATCAATCACACCTTTAAAATCCTCTTCGTCACCAATATTAAGAACGATTGGCACCGCATTTGATTTTAACATGTCTTTTACTTGCTGACATACTCCTAAAAAGTCTGATCCTTGACGGTCCATTTTGTTAACGAAACCTATTCTAGGTACTTTATAGTTGTCTGCCAATCTCCAGTTCGTTTCAGATTGTGGTTCAACACCATCAACTGCACTAAATAAAAATACCAATCCATCAAGAACACGTAGCGATCTATTTACCTCAACAGTAAAATCTACGTGGCCAGGAGTGTCAATAATATTAAAGTGATATCCTTTGGTTTCTGGTGTTGGCTCCCCATTTTCAATTGGGAATTTCCACTCACAGGTTGTCGCTGCAGAAGTGATAGTAATCCCACGTTCTTGCTCTTGCTCCATCCAGTCCATTGTTGCAGCACCATCATGTACTTCTCCAATTTTGTGTGAAACACCTGTATAATAAAGGACGCGTTCGGTAGTCGTGGTTTTTCCAGCATCAATATGAGCTGCAATACCAATATTTCTTGTAAATCTTAAATCTCTTGCCATTTCTAATTAGAATCTAAAGTGTGAGAATGCTTTATTCGCTTCAGCCATCTTGTGCGTGTCTGTACGTTTTTTAACGGCAGCACCTTCTTCTTTAGCAGCTGCTAAAATTTCAGAAGCTAGCTTTAAAGCCATAGATTTTTCATTACGTTTTCTTGAAAAACTAATCAACCACTTCATCGCAGTTGATATCTTACGATCTGGTCGTATTTGCATTGGAATTTGAAAGGTTGCACCTCCAACACGACGGCTACGTACTTCTACGTGTGGCATCACATTTGATAGAGCATCTTTCCAGATTTCTAAAGCTGTTTTTTCTTCGTCCGTTTTCTTTTCATCAACGATTTCAATCGCATCATAAAAAATTTTAAATGCGGTTGACTTTTTGCCATCCCACATCATCATGTTAACGAAACGTGTTACCAACTGATCGTTAAATTTAGGATCTGGCAACAGCGGTCTTTTTTTCGCCTGTTTTTTTCTCATGTCTTCTTAATTAAAAATAATTATTTTTTAGGGCGTTTAGCACCATATTTAGATCTACGTTGTGTACGACCTGAAACACCTGCGGTGTCTAAAGCCCCACGTACAATGTGGTATCTAACTCCTGGTAAATCTTTTACCCTTCCACCTCTAACTAATACTATCGAGTGCTCCTGTAAATTATGTCCTTCACCACCGATGTATGCGTTGACTTCGTTTCCATTTGTCAACCGAACTCTTGCTACTTTACGCATTGCTGAGTTTGGTTTTTTTGGAGTCGTCGTGTAAACACGCGTACACACACCACGTCGCTGAGGACAAGAATCTAAAGCAGCCGATTTACTCTTCTTAGTTATTTTGGCTCTTCCTTTTCTTACTAATTGTGAAATTGTTGGCATATTATATATACTGTTTTTTTAAAATCCTCTTCTTAGAGGGCTGCAAAGGTAAACATTAAAATGAATTATTCAAATCATAACCCTATAATTTTAAAATATTTACGTTTTTTTCATTCGTTTAAATATTTAGAACCCTTTTTACGTTAGATTTACATGGAAATCATAAATGTGGCGCATCAATTGAACTTATTTCTTAAGGTTTTATGTGTATTTGGAGTTTTTAGTTTGAGCACTGCCCAAGAGCTCCAATTGAAAATTATAAGCAAGGACTCCATTGAAACAGATATAATCAACTCTATAGGATACCCAAAGACCTTTGATAACTTTGACGATTTACAAACGGAGGTCTCTCTTTTTAAAGACCAACTGTACATACGTGGGTATATCGAAGCACAACTTCTTGAAATTTCTCAAACGCCCCCTTTACTCGTTGCGAAACTCTCACTAGGTCCAAAATATGAGTCTATACAACTCTATGCAAATAAATCCGTATTTGAGCTTTTAGAAATGGATGGCGTTAAAGATCTTGAAAACACTCCTTACTACAAGGCTGAATTAATAACACTAAAACCCTTACTGAATTCTCTTACTGAATTTTTAACCGCTAAAAGTTATCCCTTTGCGTCCATTTCATTAAAACGAATCTCACCTATTGGGAAATCCACACTCAGAGCAGATTTAGTCGTAGAAACTAAGCAAGCTCGACAACTTCAATCTGTTGAAATTAAAGGGTATGAAAAGTTTCCGCGTTCGTTTATTAAGCATTATCTCGGAATAAAAACAAATACACCTTTCGATCTCAAAGCAATTCAATCCAAAACCGAAGCTATAAACCAACTCTTGTTTGCCAAACAAATTCGACCTGCAGAAGTGCTCTTTACTCTAGACACTACCCGTGTCTATTTAAATTTAGAAAAAACAAAAAGCAATCGTTTTGATGGATTTTTAGGGTTTGGTTCGGATGAAACTTCAGGAGATTTGGAGCTCAATGGCTACCTCAACCTAAACTTGATTAATAATTTGAATTTTGGAGAATCGTTTCGACTTAATTACAGGAGTGATGAAAATGATCTTAAAACATTTGAAGCACAGCTCACTCTCCCCTACTTATTTAAAACTCCTATTGGGAGTGAACTCGAATTGAATATTTTTAAAAAAGACAGCACGTTCACTACCGCCGAACAAGCTGCGAGTGTGTATTATCAGATCAATCCAAAGCAAAAAGTGTTTTTAGGAATTCGATCTACCCAGTCGAATGCTTTATTGCCAGAAACGACCACCAACGTCAGTGATTATAAAACGAATGCCTATGAGCTTAAATACACCTATCAACAACGTACACCTCAAAACTTATTAGTTCCTGTAAGCAGCGCCATAGAATTTCGTTTATCTAAATCCAAACGAAAAATCATGAACGAAAAAACAAACCAATTGCAGTATTTATTAAAAACGTCCAAAGTATTTAACTTGAATCCTAAGAATAGTTTTTACATCCAATTACAAGTACAGGGAATTGATTCGGATACCTATTTATTTAACGAACTCATCCGATTTGGAGGTATAAACTCTATAAGAGGATTTGAAGAAAATAGCATCAATGCATCTAGACTAGGCGTTTTGGCTTCTGAATACCGCTACCAACTAAGCCCATCACTCTACGTCCACACTATTATAGATGCAGGATATTTTGAAAGTCCCTTAGTATTTGATCAAAAGCTCTATGGATTTGGTTTTGGATTTGGACTCCTTACAGATGCTGGACTCTTAAAATTCAATTTAGCAAATGGACAAGTAGAGAATCAAACCTTCAAATTCTCAGACTCTAAAATACACTTAAGCCTGAGAGCTACTTTCTAAAGCAATTTTCTTAAGCATCATTTTTATATTTCTATTGACATGATCCCAAAAACCATTGTGTAGAGATTTTTGATGCTTTAGATTTTTGCGTTTTCTGATTACAAAACCGACTTAGGGCCTCCACAACTTTCATATTTATGATTCATCATAGCGTCTTGGATGAAAAACAAATTGTTAAAGAAATGTTAAAATATAGGGGATATATTTTTTTTATTAACTTATTATTAAGACTTTTGGGTTGACTAATTCTAAACATTTAAAAGAATGAAAACCAAATTTACATTGACCTTAACGCTATTTATGGCGTTAATTGTGCAACTAACCTTTGCACAACAGAAAACAATTTCAGGAACGGTTTCCGATGAAAACGGCTTGCCTCTTTTAGGTGCCACCGTTGTCATTTCAGGAACTTCCACAGGAACCACAACCGATTTTGATGGAAACTACAAAATTAATGCCAACACTGGTGATGTGTTAACTTTTAGTTATGTAGGCTATCAAAGTCAAAACATTACAGTCGGTGCCTCAAATACCGTGAATGCAACGCTACAACTCGACAATACCTTGGAAGAGGTGGTTGTGACGGCTCTTGGCATTAAAAGAGAGGAGAAAGCTCTTGGATACTCCATTCAAAAAATTGATGGACAAGAATTTACCGAAGCTCGAGAAAGTAATTTAGTAAATGCACTGAGCGGAAAAGGATCTGGAATACAAGTTACCAATAGCTCAGGTAGTGTCGGTGCTTCCTCAAGAATAGTGTTAAGGGGAAACTCGAGTATCACAGGAAATAACGAACCACTATTTGTTGTTGATGGAGTTCCCATAGATAATACAAGTTTTGGAAATGCAGGATCCAGTGGAGGAAGTGATTTACCAAACGGGGTCGCTGACATCAATCCAGATGATATTGAATCTATATCCGTTCTTAAAGGACCCTCAGCTCTTTACGGAATGAGAGGTGCAAATGGAGTCATTTTAATCACCACAAAGTCAGGATCCAACAAAGATGGCACATATTCAGTAACTGTTAATTCTAATGCCACATTTACAAATGCTTTAATTCTCCCGGATTTTCAAAACTCATACGGACAAGGTGCAAATACGAATCATTTTAACTTTGTTGATGGTGCAAGTGGTGGGACTAATGATGGAGTAGATGAAAGTTGGGGACCTCCATTGGACGCTGGACTAGAATTTGTGCAATGGAATTCACAACTCAACGAAGGAAGAGCTTTACCATGGATATCGCATCCAGATAACGTTAAAAACTTTTTTGACACAGGCGTATCAATTAACAACTCCATCGCCATCACAAAAGGAGGTGAAAAAGGATCCATGCGTTTATCTTTTGCAAAAAGTAAAGAAACGGGCATTGTCCCTTTTACTGAATTACAAAAACTAAATATTGGGTTCAATGGAAAAATGGATTTAAGTAAAAGGTTCCATGCTGGAATTTCTTTCAACTATATAATCTCAGAAAGTGATAATTTAGCTACAGGTGGTTATAATAACGAAAACCCGATGCAGCAATTTATATGGTCTGGACGTCAAGTAGATTTTTCAGCTTTAAGAGATTGGCGAAATTTCCCTCTAGCTCCTGAAAATACCGCAGCGGCAGGAACTCCCTTGAATTGGAATCATAATTTTCAAAACAACCCTTACTGGGTTCTGGAAACCAACAAAAACACTTTCTATAAAGATCGTGTAATTGGCAATGTGAATTTTGCTTATGATTTTAGCGATGAACTTACTGCTACTTTTAAATACGGGAGAGATCAATTTGCTTTGCAGACAAGTTCTAATAAGGCCAAGGGATCAAATGAGAATCCAGAAGGCTACTTTCAGGTAATCAACAGAAATATTAATGAAACCAACATTGAATTTCTACTAGCCTATAATACAGACATCAATGAAAACTTTACATTTGGCTTAAGCGCTGGAGCAAACTCCATGAAGCGCGTATATAATCGCTTACTAGGAATAGCAGAACAATTAGAATTACCAGACTTATATACTTTAACAAATATAAAATCTGGAGTAACTCCTATTACAAGTAATTGGAAAAGAGAACAACGAATTAACAGTGTTTATGGATTTGGATCTATAGGGTATAAGAATTATTTATTCTTAGAATTTACGGCTCGTAACGACTGGGCTTCTGTACTTCCCGCTCAAAACAATTCATTTTTCTACCCCTCAGTTTCTTTATCTGGAATTATTTCAGATATGACCGATTTAGGTTCAAAAATAGACTATTTAAAACTAAGAGCGAGTTGGGCTGAAGTTGGAAGTCAAGGGGTTTTAGCTCCTTACAGCACAAACCTAACTTACGAATTAAACAATACTGGATTTGGCAATTTGGCAAACACTCCAAACACTCGTTTTAATTCAGATATTGAACCTGAAAAAACAACTGCAACAGAATTTGGAGTTGATTTAAGAATGTTTAAAAGCAAGCTTAAGTTAAGTGCTACGTATTACAATCAACAAGGGGAATCGTTAATTTTAGAACTTGACACCGCTCCAGAAACGGGCTATACCAGAGCATGGAAAAATGCTGCAGAGATGTCAAACACAGGAATAGAGTTGTCATTAGGAGCTACAGTTATTCAAAATGATAATTTTAGCTTAAATGTAGATTTTAACTGGGCCAAAAACAATAATGAAGTCGTAAGCACTGAAGGAAATAGCAGTGTTATTCTTGGGGGTCAGTGGGGCTTACGTTTAGAGGCAATTCCTGGAGAATCTTATGGTTCTTTAGTAGGAAGAGGGTTTCAGCGAGACCCAAGTGGCAATGTAATTTACAATGCTATCTCTGGTCTTCCTGAAATAGATAATGAATATAAAATTTTGGGCAACATAACTCCAGATTGGACTGGTGGTGTAAACATCAGTATGAGTTATAAAAACTTTGATTTTAGTACACTTATTGACGCAAAAATTGGAGGAGACTTACACAGTATGTCTTACTCTTGGGGACGATATGCGGGCGTTTTAGAGGAAACTCTTTACGGAAGAGAAACTGGCATTATTGGAGATGGCGTAATTCCGGACGGAAATGGTGGATACGTACAAAATAATGTAGTTGCTACTGCAAAAGCATACAATCAAAGAGCCTTTAGTAACAGCGTTGAAGAAAGTGCCATTTTTGATGCTTCCTATGTAAAATGGAGATCATTATCTATTGGTTATAATCTAACACCAAAACTACTCAAAGGCACATTCTTAAGTGCTGCTAAAATATCACTTGTGGGTAGAAATCTTGCTATATTACATAGAAATGTTCCTCATATCGATCCTGAAACAGGATTCAGTAGTGCAAATGGCGAACAAGGACAAGAATTTGGTCAACTACCTTCAACTAGAAGTATCGGAATGAATATTAACTTAAAGTTTTAAAAAATAAATTATGAAAACTATAAAACTAGTCCTTTCATTGTTGCTTATTGCAAGTTTTAGTTGCACTAAGGACTTTGAAGAAGTAAACACAGATCCAGATAATCCAACTGCAGTACCTGCACATCTATTCTTAGGAAATCTAATTCGATTAACCCAAAATACGATTTACCATGCCCAAAGAGGGGGCGATATGGGAGAATGTTGGGCACAACATTGGTCTAAAGTGCAATACAACGACGAAGCACGATACATTCCAAGACGAGGAGTTATTGATGGTATTTGGTCAACTTTGTATTCTTCCGTAATTGCGGACGCCAAAGCAATGTATGACCTTGCGGGAATTGATGGCAATACCAATCTTCAAGGAACAGCTTTAGTAATGCAAGCTAATGCGTTTCAAATTCTAACAGAATTATATGGTCCCATTCCATTTGATGAAGCTGTGACTGATGGTATTGATCAGCCCGCATACAATACGTCTCAAGAAGTGTTTTCTGGAGTCATCGCAATGTTGACACAAGCTGACGAATTATTCAGTCAAAATACTGGAGAAATCCCAGCTTCTTCTGACTTGCTGTATGGAGGAGATGTTTCTAAATGGAAAAAACTTGCAAACTCCTTAAAGTTTAAGGCTTTGATGCGCTCTGGCGGAGCAAGTTCCGAACTTCAATCACTAGTAGGTTCTATGTTCACATCTAATGCAGACAGTGCACAATTGGCTTATTTAGCAAATGACCCCGATGCAAATCCAATTTTTGAAACAATTGTTTTTGGGAATAGACCTGAGTATAAAGTTTCTGATGTACTTGTGTCAGTAATGGCAGGAGATCCAAGACTGCCAGTATATGCTGGTGAAAATGCCGAGGGAAACATTGTTGGCAAACCTGCCGGGTATTCAGATTTACCTAATGATGCTTTAGGGTTCACCTATGCAAATATTAGTCCTATAGGAGAAAAATATTTAGATCCACTTTTACCAGGGGTTGTAATGTCTTATGCACAGTTGCAGTTTTTGATGGCTGAAGCTGCTAATGAAGGTAAAATTTCTGGGGGTATAACCGCTGCTAAGACTTATTTTGATAATGGTATTATTGCTAATTTCGAGTTCAATGGTCTATCATCAGGAGCAAATTATGCAAGCGGATTTTCTTTTACAAGTCAAGCTGATGCACGTCAAAAGATAGCTACTCAAGTATGGATTGCTTTATTTGGACAAGGGTTTGAAACATGGACTGAATGGAGACGTACTGGAATTCCTGCACTTACTCCAGCTGTGGAAGGAGGAATTAACACAATCCCAACAAGGTTGTTTTACCCAACAACTCAAGTGTCTTTAAATAAAGAAAATTATGATGCAGCAAAAGGCACTCTTGACAATGGAGACAATTTGAATTCAAAACTATTTTGGACACTTTAAAAAAACTATAACTATGAAAACATTAAAACAACTTTTTGGATTACTAACTCTTCTATTAATAGTTAGTAGTTGCGAGAAAAAAGAAGAACCTATATCTCCGCTTGACAATGCTGGAACTATCATTGAAACTTACGGTTCATCAGGAAAAATTCTTGGAACCCCTGCTGGAGGTGTTCCTATTGAAGAGGCTGCAATTAGTTTTGCATCAGTAGAATTAGATTTTAAAGTAGCGCTAAAATCCGGAAGCCCAGACAATGTGACAAAATATGAGATTGTAAAATCTTTTAATGACGGTCCTGAAGTATCTGTTGCAGAAACCACAACACTCCCTTTTAGCGTTAGTTATTCAACAATTAACGAATTTATTGCTGGACTTGGAATTGCCGTGGGTAACATCAGAATTGGTGACGTATTCAGATTTAAAGTAAGAGCGTATAAAACAGATGGAGCAATTTATGTATACGGATCTACCGTATCATCTTTTGCAATAATCGTAAACTGTTCATCAGATTTAGCAGGAGACTATGATGTCACAGCCACAAGAGATGATGGATCCTCGTGGAATCATGGCATTGAAACCATTGTTGAAGTTTCTCCTGGTTATTACAAAACGGTTACTACTGGTGGTTGGGCTGCTGGAACAATTGCTCCAGATCAAGGATTTAATTTTCAAGATACATGTAATACCTTAACTGTTCCGGATCAAGGTTTATCTCAAGGATATTATAGTAATGCTGTGACTGGGTTAGAAGGTGGTGAAGTATTAGCCAATGGAGATTTAGTGATAAATTACGAAATTGAGTTTAGTGCTGGTAACAGACAATATACCAATACTTACGTTAAACAATAATTATAATATAACAACATTCAATATGAAAAATAAAATAAATAACTTTTTGTCTTACATTTTAATTTGCGGATTGCTTGCATCTTGTAATGATGATGATAATACAGGTCACTCAATAATTAATTACAGCCCTGTCACAGTAACTTTATCTTCTCCTTCACCAGACACTTTTGACGAAAGTGCGATTGATCCAGATAACCCAAGTACCTATCAAATAACAATTGAAGCTACAATAGAAGCACCCCAACCAGTTGACGCTATTATTGATGTAACTCAAGTTGGAGGCACTGCAAATGCTTCTGATTTTGAAATAAATGGTGCCATTCGCATTGCTGCAGGTCAAACTAGTGGAAGTGCAACCGTTGATATTTTAAAAACAGGTGATATTGAAGGTGATGAGACACTCTTTATTGGAGCATCTACGTCGAGAGCTAATTTTGATGTAATACCATTTTCACATAGTGTAAATATTACAAACGACCACATCAACGACACACTAGACCTTACTATGGACTGGGCCGGGTCTTACAACTACAGTGCCGCTGGAGGTGCATTAGATGTTACAGTAGATTATTGTGCAGCAGATTTTGACCTCATTCTATACACTGATGTCGGCGGCTACGTAGGATATGTTCTTGGTACTGCTTCTTGTCCTGAAGAAGGTTCGTTAAGTGGTCTTGCTGATGGAAGCTACTTCCTTGTTGTGGATCTTTACGACAATCCGTTTTCAACTTTAAACACAGGTCAACCCTTGCCAATTACACTGAATATAAGCCAAGAATATTTCCCAGAGACTGAAACAACGATTATTCATAATGGCTACACCACGGACAGTAGTAGTGGTTTACAAGCAATTGCAACATTGGACGTTGTAGGAGGTTATAATTACACCGTTACTCCTTTATAAAACAAAATTCTAATAAATTCTAAAAACCCCGCAATGCGGGGTTTTTTTGTGTTAAAATTTAAACTTAAAAGAAATTCAAATCAACTCTGATTTAAAAAAACACTCTAAACCACCCATACGGGTGGTTTTTTAATTTATAACATTAGCATAGGATTATTAACATAAATTACCTTAACATTTAGTTTAAAATAAAATAAACATTAATAAACATAATTCATTATTATTACAATGTTTAGCTAAAAATGTTTAACAAATTAATAACATTTATAAACAAAAAGTTGCTTATTTGACTTATAATCGTCACTTTTGCGAGGACTAATTTAAATAAATAACAAAAATGAAAACAAAGTTTAGTGGAATACTAATGCTAATGTTAGCGTTAGTTGTGCAAATTTCATTTGCACAAGAAAAGAAAGTTTCAGGAAATGTTTCTGATAATAACGGACTGCCATTACCTGGTGCAACTGTTGTTATAGATGGAACTACATCTGGAGTTTCAACTGATTTTGATGGGAATTATTCTATTAATGCTAACGTTGGTGACGTACTCGCTTTTAGCTACATAGGATATGCTACCCAATCACAAACTGTTGGAGCAAGTAACACAATTAACGTAGTTTTAGTTACAGATACTAACTTAGATGAAGTGGTAGTACAAGCTTTTAGAACAACTTCAAAAGCAACTTCCAACATTGCATCAACTACAGTAACTGCTCAAACCATTGAGTCAAGGCCAAATGCTTCTTTTGTTCAAACTCTTCAAGGACAAGTAGCAGGTCTTAACATTACAACAGGAAATGGACAACCTGGAGGAAACAGTTTAATCAACTTAAGAGGGGTCTCTTCTATTTCTGGTAATACAGAACCATTATTTATTATTGATGGTGTACCAGTAGATGAAGATAACTTTAGAAGTTTAAATCCAAATGATATTGCTTCATTATCTGTTCTTAAAGATGCAGGTGCAACAGCAATTTATGGTAATAGAGGGGCAAATGGTGTAATCATCATTAAAACCAAAGTTGGAGCGTATGAAACAGGTTTAAAAGTGACTTACAGTGGCTTAACAAGTTTCTCTAACTTACAAGGAAACAATTACAACCTAATGAACTCTAGAGAGCAACTGCAATTAGAAAAAGATTTTGGTGCTGGATTTGGAGCAACGCTTTCTGATGTTGAGTTAGAAGAGCGTGCATCTCAAGTAAACACTGACTGGTTAGATGTATTCTTTGGAACTGGACTTACCCAGAGCCATACCATCAGCTTATCTTCAGGGGGTAAAAACCTAAATTCATTCACATCTTTAGGATTTCAAGATCAAGAAGGTATTTTGAAAAGAGCCAGTACATTAAAGCGTTTCAACTTTAGAAACAACATCAACGGTAAATCAAATAGTGGAAAATTTAGATACACTACTGCTTTATCTATCAACTATTCTGAAAGTGACGAAGCAAACTCTATTGGATCAGGTGCTATTAACAGAAACTATGCTCTTGGTGCTAATATGAGTGTACCTTATATCTCTCCGAGCTCTTATGTTTCTGGAGAAGGAGCTAACATCCCTGTAAATTTTGCAAACACACCTCTAATGTTATTAGACCGTTTGGAAACTTACACAAGACGTGAAGATGAAATTAAAGTCATTGCAAGTCTTAAAGCGAGCTATGACATCACAGACAATATTACTTTTAACAGTAGATTCGGTGCCGATTTCACAGACGAACAATTACTAAGAGTCGAGGCTCCAACCTCTTTTAATGCTCAGTTATTTGCTGAAACAGGAAACGTAACGCCTGGATTTTCAGATCAAAATTCTAACAGATCTATCTTCCTAAACTTTAACAACTCATTAAGCTATACAAATACATTTGCTGAAAAACACAGCTTAGAAGTATCGCTTTTTACAGAGTACTTTAAAGCGCACTGGAGAAGCTTTGGTGTAAGGCAAGAAGGGTTTGACCCAGCTACATTTTATCCTGGTGATGGTTCAGCTTTCGTAGGTGATAATGCTGCCAATGATAACTTTGTGGATACCGCATCTGCAAATGTTCAAAATGCAGGTTTATTCTCATACTTCGCCTATGCAGATTATGATTATGACAAAACTTACGGAGTTTCTGCCACTATTAGACGAGATGCTTCTTACCGATTTGCTGACTCTAACAAATGGGGTACATTCTGGTCTGTTTCGGGTCGATTGAATGTTTCTAACTTCATGGAAAATGTAGAATTTGTAAACAGTCTAAAACTTAGAGCCTCTTACGGAACTGCAGGAAACCAACGTATTATTGATTCTGGTGGATCATTTGCACCTTTTGGGGCTGCTGATTTAACCAGAGATTTATTCGTAACTGGTGGGCAGTACGGCGGTGTCAACGGTCTTTCATTTGGACAAATTGGAAACAATGATTTAAGATGGGAAACAGTAGTGCAAGCAAACGTAGGTGTTGATTTTTCTTTATTCGACAGGGTTCGTGGTAGTTTTGATGTTTATAAGAAAAATACCGAAGATTTATTCTTCCCTACTCCAATCTCTCCAGCACTTAATGGAGCTCAAACATCAATTAGTGCTAACGTAGGAGAGTTACAAAACTCTGGTTTCGATTTAGAATTACACTATGACATCTTAAAGTCTCAAAAGCAAAATGGTCTTAATGTAACGCTAAACCTTGTTGGAAACTACAACAAGCAAGAAGTGATCAGCCTAGGTTCTGGTGGAGACATCCCTTACGGACTTAGAGTTGGAGGTGTTATTGGTGAATACTATGCTGCACCTTATGTAGGAGTAAATCCTGCAAACGGAAACTTATTGTTCGAAGATATTAATGGTGATATTACTGAAAACTTAGTAGAAACAGATCAACGTGCAACAGGATTAAATATATATCCAGATTACCAAGGTAGTTTTGGTTTTGATGCTGACTTTAAAAATTTCTTCATCACAACACAATTTAACTATGCTATTGGTGTAGATCGATATGACTTTGATTATAACAGTTTTATGGATCCGCAATCTATTGGACAATTCAGACACTCTAGAGATATTTTAAATGCTTGGCAACAGCCTGGTGATATTACAAATGTACCATCACTTAATGCTGCTAACTTAGCAGATCAATCGTTCTCAGACAGAGATTTAAGAGAAGCAGATTACTTAAGACTTCGTTTTATCCAGTTTGGATACAACATTCCTAAACTAATCTTAGACAAAACAGGATTCTCATACATAAGAGCTTTTGTTGGTGGTGAAAACTTACTAACGTTTTCTAAATGGAGAGGATTTGATGCTGAAGGTACAGGAGCATCTCAATGGGGTTATCCAACTCCAAAGACTTTTTCTGTAGGACTTGAATTTGGATTTTAATACTATAACTTAAAAACATAAAAACATGAAAAATATATTTAAATTCATTTATGCTTGTTTGATGCTATCAATCGTAAGCTGTAATGATGCCATTGAAATCGAACAACCGGGTCGATTGGGCGCAGAAAATGCCTTTCAAAGTGTTTCAGACTTAAGAGCTGGTCTATTAGGTGCTTACAATTTCCTAGATACTACTGGTGAAATTGGACTGACAGCAGCGATGACAGATGAAAGCCACAGAGGAAAAGACAACGGAGGTCAAAACAATGACGAACAGAACTTTAATATTAACAGTTCAAACGTGTATGTCTCTCGAATATGGGAATCTAATTATGGAGCAATAGGAATGGCCAACAGAGTTATTCAAGCTGCTCCATCTATTGATTCTTCTGAAGACCAAGACGAATATGACAACGTATTAGGACAAGCACATGCGATTCGAGCTTTTGCTCACTTCCAAATACTTACATACTTCTCACCTGATTACACAGATGACTCGGCATTAGCTGGATTACTTGTAACCAGTCCTGCAGTAGACATATTTGAACCAAGACCAAGAAGTACTAATGGTGAATTCTACACGGCAATCAATGCCGATTTAGAAATAGCATCAAATTTAATTAATGCTTCTGAAGGCGTTACCTTTATGGGAGCTGATTTTGTAACAGCACTAAGAGCGAGAATGGCTGCATACAGAGGACAATACTCCGTCGCTGATGGCTATGCTGAGTCTTTATTAGCAAACTATTCTATTGCTACACAAGATGAATACACAGCAATGTTTGAAGACAGTGATTTCACTGAAGTGATTTTTAACCTAGAAAGATCTATTGGAGATTCTTATGATAGACAAGGAACTGAAGGTGGTGGATGGGCTGGTAGCTTATTTGCTTTTATCGATGCCACTGCAAGTGGAGGTCCGTTTATGGAAATGAGCCGCTCAGTATATAACCTCTTAGCTGGAACAGATGACGTACGTTTAACTAGAAACTTAAACATTGCAGAATCAACTATAGATTCTACATACGAAACTAATGACAACTATCTTAACGATGATATGTTATTAGTATTTAAATACCCTGGAGGAACGCAACCACTTTTAAATGATCTTAAAGTTTTCAGAGCTTCTGAAATGTTATTGATCCGAGCGGAAGCTGCTGCCGATGCAGGAGATCTTACAGGAGCTGCAAACTTACTAAAAGAATTAAGAGATGCACGATATGGCGCACCTCAAGCAGTCCAATCATTTGCTAATGAAACAGAAGCATTTGGAGCTATTCTTGACGAAAGACGTTTGGAGCTTTTATTTGAAGGTCACAGATGGGTAGATCTAAAACGCTTAGGAAATAGAGGTGACAGAGCAATTGATAGAGATGCTAAAGAATGTGAAAACTTAGCAGGATGTACATTACCAAACTCTGATTACAGATTTACATTACCAATTCCTTTAAGTGAAACAACTGCAAACAGCGGGGTTGATCAAAACGATGGTTATTAATTAAAAAAAAATATAATTATGAAAAAATTTAGAATATTAATTGCTCTTTTTGTTTTTGGAAGCTTTGTGGCTTGTGAACAATACGATGCGAACATAGACAATGTTTATGATAACGATGGACAAACTGGGGTTGGATTTACAACAGCTTCTACCTCAGTTGCTGTGCGACCTGAAGGTGGTACAGCTACTATAGGGGTACAAGCAACAACAACTTCATCATCGGCAAGAAGCTATGATGTTGTAGTGGATGCTTCATCTACAGGGGCTATAGGAGATTACTCAATAGGAACTGTTACAATACCTGCAGATTCTTACGATGGAACTCTGACTGTGACTTTTGTCGACACCAACCTTGCAGAAAGTGTACCTTACACATTAGTACTAGAGTTAGTGTTACCAGATGGAATTGCTGCTGTAGGTTCTAAAACAACGACTATTAACTACAACAAATACTTGATTTGTAATAATTTTGTATTGACTATGAATGAAGACAGTTGGTCTAGCGAAAGAACATGGGAAATTGTAGATGCTGCAGGAGACGTTATGTTTGAAGGTGGTACATACAATAATATTAGTGGTGGTGGTCTTATTTCTGAGCCTTCAACAACCTATGGTATTGATTCAATGTACTTAGATGACGGATGTTATACATTCAACATTTACGATTCATATGGAGATGGTCAATTCGATGGTGTTACTACCGGAAACTATTCTTTAGACTGTTCAATTATTAATGTTGCTAATGGCGAAGGAAATTGGGGCTCATCAGAATCAACAGACTTCTGTGTGAACCCATAAATTAACTAAATAAATTAAAAAATATGAAAAATATAATAAAATCAATTAGTTTACTACTCGTCCTCACACTGACAATATCTTGTGATAGCGGAAGTGGTGACGATTTAGGCTACGCAGCTCAAGAAGAAAGAGGTTGGGTTCAGTTTCTGACTACCAATCCTGCTGAAATTGGAGTATTCCAAGGTGCTTTAGGAACAATCGACTTGGATGTAAACATCCAAGTACCAACAACCAGTTCTGATTTGACGATCAACTATGCTTTACAAAGTGTATCGGGTGCAGACCCTAACAATGTATTTTCTAACACAGGAGCTATCGTGGCACCGGCTGGAAAAACAAGCTATGCTGGTCCTGACAACGATACTGGATTTGAATACACATACTTAGCTATGATTTCTTTAAATCTTACAGATTTAGATGGAACAACTCTGACAGAACCAATGGTTTTTGATGTGGTACTTACCGGTACAAGTTCATCTAGTATTACAGCAGGTTTAGAAGGCGAAACAAAGCCCGTATCTCAGAGAGTTGTGATCAATCCTTCAATCAGTGCATTTGAAGGTACTTATACGGTAAGTGAAGTGTTTACAAGTGGTACGAATGCAGGTTTACAATTAGCAGCTGCCTTTGGAGAAAGCTACCAAGTTGAATTAGCAATGGTAGAAGGAGATTCTACAGCTTCCACTATGTTAGTTACAAATTCAGATGGATTTGATACTTATTATCCAGCAGGAACTATAATGACATTTAAACTAAACGGAACTTTAGATGTAGATGACGGAGTTAATTTTGGCATCCCTTATCTTGCAGGCTTTAGCTACCACTTTATAGATAGTAGCTCATATGATTATGGTTCAGCAGTCATTGTTTGTAGTGGTGATTTTGGATTTCCAAATAATTTTGGGCCTTATGAAACAACACTTACCAAGCAATAATACTGTTACTTTTTATTGTAAAAAATAACATTAACATAAAAAAGCCTGTGATTTTCACAGGCTTTTTTTATATTTCAACAAATTAAATAAATGAAAAAGTATCTTTTAATAATCGTAATTATTGGAGCGGGTTTAAATTTGGGATACGGACAAACCAAATCACAAAGTGAAACAATTATTAGTGCAAGTTTAAAAGAAAAGAACGCTGCATTAGTTGAAAAGATAAACAAAAACAACAACCAAAAAAAGATTCGGATAGATGCCTACTTGAGTCAAAATCCAGGGACACAACGCAACTACTACATTGGAGATAAGAAATATACAATTGTTGATATCATTGATGGAACACCTATAACAATCACAACTGATAACGCAAATGCTGCCATTGCAACCAGAGCAGTTATTTTGCATAATGGAGGAGGTGGAGGCCTTGATATTGAAGGGCAAGGAATGGTCGTAGGAGTTTGGGATGAAGAAAATGTATTAGTTGACCATATAGAGTTTGCAGGACATTTTCCAAACACTTCAGCAATAAGGGTAACCACCCCAGATTACGAGATAAACCAACTTTATGATGACCATGGAACACATGTTGCAGGTACCATTGCAGCAAAAGGCGTTTGGTCAGAAGCGAAAGGAATGGCACCAAAATCTACAATTGTTTCTTACACTTGGGATAGTGATGACCTCGAAGTTTTAGATGAAGTAAGTACGAATGGATTGTTGATTTCCAATCATTCTTACGGCGTACCCGCAGTTGACCAAGATGGGGAAGAATACCTCCCTGAATGGTATATAGGATGCTATATGGGGGATTCAATACTTTGGGACGAAATTCATTTTAATAATCCTTACTATCTACAAGTAGTATCCGCAGGAAATGATGGAAACAGCACAAATAGTAATGCGAGTACCGATGGCTATGACAAACTCACTGGAGAAAAAAATTCAAAAAATAATTTAGTCGTTGCCAATGCACAAGATCCTTCTTTCGATGCCAATTACCAACTAACAGCTATCAGTATCAATTCAAGTAGCAGTCAAGGTCCTTCAGATGATGGACGCATTAAACCCGACATTACCGGAAATGGAACTGGACTCAAATCTCCAATAAGTTCATCAACAGAAGCGTACGGGAATTTTACTGGAACTTCAATGGCAGCTCCTAATGTGGCGGGATCTTTAGTGCTATTACAACAGTACTACGCATCACTTAACGGCGGTAATTTTATGAAATCAGCAACTTTAAAAGGATTAGCCTGTCATACTGCCGATGATGATTTTGTTAGAAATGGGCCAGATCCCGTCTATGGATGGGGGCTTTTGAATTGTTTAAACGCAGCTCTTATAATTTCACAAAATTCTACTACTGAAGCAAAAATTTTAGAAGGAACTTTAATCAGTGGAGATACCTATACCACAACTTTTGAAGCAGGAAACTCCAGCCCTATCGGTGCAACATTATGTTGGACAGATCAAGCAGGTTTTAACCAATCAGGAAATAATAACAGTACAATACCCGCTTTGGTTAACAATCTAGATATAAAAATCACAGCTCCTGATGGAACAATTTACTATCCTTGGAGATTAAATCCTGTGAGTCCTACAGGAAATGCGCTTCGAAATGATGTAAATAATGTAGATACGGTTGAAAACATTGATATTGATTCCCCAAGCGCAGGAACCTACACCCTCACTGTAAGTCACCAAGGACTTTTAGCTGGTGGTTCTCAAGATTTTTCTTTAATCATCTCTAGTTCTGATTTTGTATTGAGTACAAACTCAAACACAGAAAATGTATTAAATATCTGGCCAAACCCAGCAAAAGAAATGCTTAACTTTAAATTTGCATCCTCATCAAATGCCAGTTGTTTGGTGCAACTTGTAGATCTTCAAGGCAGAATTGTATATACAAAAAATATATTGGGAGGAACTGCTGTAATTAAAGGACAGTTAAACACCAGCAATTATGCAAAAGGAGTCTATTTTTTATCCTTAAAACAAGGTTCTAAAAACACCTTTAAAAAAGTGATTATTCAATAAACACTCCTTATTTATAAGTACATTTAAAAGCGAATTCTAAAAAAATTCGCTTTTTTAGTTTAATACTTTAAAATTGATGTGTAATGTGTACTTTTGCGACATGGAGAAAGAAACCAAAATATACGGCCTTCGTGCCATCATTGAAGCTGTGGAAGCTGAAAATACCATAGACAAGGTTTTTTTACAAAAAGGACTGAGTGGCGAATTATACACGGAGTTAGAAAAACTATTAAAAAAACAAAATATCAACGTTTCGTATGTGCCTGTTGAAAAACTAAACCGATTGACTCCACACAACCATCAAGGGGCAGTGGCCAATATGTCGCCAATTGCATTTTATAATTTGGAAGAATTGATAACCACAGTCAAAGAAACCAAAGAAAATCCATTGTTTCTCCTCCTAGACCAACTCAGTGATGTACGTAATTTTGGAGCCATTATCAGAACTGCCGAATGTACTGGCGTGGATGGAATTATCATTCAAAAAAGTGGCGCCGCTCCCATAAATGGAGATACCGTAAAAACAAGTGCAGGGGCCGTATTTAACATTCCCATCTGTAAAGTAGATCATATTAAAGATGCCATGTTTTATTTACAAGCCTCTGATATAAAAGTCATTGCCGCCACAGAAAAAACAGAAAATACTATTTTTGACATCGATTTTAAACACGGATGTGCCATAATTATGGGGTCTGAAGATCGTGGCATCAACCCTTCTATTTTGAAATTAGTGGACGACAAAGCAAAACTCCCGATGTACGGCAGTATTGCCTCTTTGAATGTTTCTGTAGCATGTGGTGCTTTTCTTTATGAAGTCGTCAGACAACGCCTCTAAACATCCTTCTCTTTGAAATTATAACGCACTTCTAAAGAACTATCTGTAGTGTGATTTTCTTCTTCTAAAATTTCTATAAAATTACCCTCCGCATCAAACTGTTGTAAAAAAGGATCTTCTGATTCATCATAATGTTCCTGTTCCCAAACATATTTGGGAGGTTTGGCAATAGACGTCTTGAAAACCAAGGCAAATGTAAACCCCACTAATAATCCTGATAAATGTCCTTCCCAAGACATGTTTTCTTTAATTGGAAAAACATACCACAACATACTACCGTATAAAAAAATAACTAAAAATGAAAGAGCCGTCAGGCGGTAATGTTTAGAGAAAATCCCTTTAAAAAGCATAAAACTCATTAGTACATAGATTAGACCACTGGCACCAATATGGTAACCAGGACTTCCTATAACCCAGGTGAAAAGTCCTGAAAATAAAATTCCAAATAAAATAACCTTCCACGCAATTGGGCGGTAAAAATAAAAAAGAGCTGTTGACAACACCAATAAGGGAGTAGAATTATGGTATAAATGCTCTAAACTCCCATGAATAAAAGGACTGAAAATAACACCCTTCAAACCTGATATTGTTCTTGGAAATACACCCAAGGTATTCAAACGATATCCAAACCGAACTTCAATCCAAAATACAATCCAAATCAACAATACAAACGCTATTGGATAGCCAATGACGCCTGTAGAAAATCGAAAGGGTTGTTGTGGATTCATGGTTATAAATTTACTAAACACTAGCAAATAACCCGCCAAAAAATGGCAATATGTTAGAATGTCAGATTTATATAAAAAAAAACTTTAGTTTTGTAGGATGAATGCACCCTTAGCAGAACGCTTACGTCCAAAAAAACTGGCCGATTACATCAGTCAATCACACCTTATTGGATCCAACGGAGCATTAACACAAGCATTAAAACAAGGATTAATTCCCTCCATGATTTTTTGGGGCCCTCCTGGCATCGGAAAAACCACCCTTGCCACCATCATTGCTACCGAGTCCGAACGCCCTTTCTATACCTTAAGCGCTATTAGTTCTGGTGTAAAAGACGTGCGTGAAGTCATTGAAAAAGCCAAAACTGGTGGTGGTTTATTTACGACCAAAAACCCTATTTTATTTATTGATGAAATTCATCGTTTTAGCAAATCACAACAAGATTCACTGTTGCAAGCCGTGGAAAAAGGATGGGTCACACTGATTGGAGCCACTACTGAAAATCCAAGTTTTGAAGTCATCTCCGCCCTCCTCTCGCGTTGTCAGGTTTATACCTTAAAACCGTTTGACACCAGTGATTTAGAGGTGCTGCTAAAACGGGCTATAGAAACCGATGAACTCCTTTCAAAAAAGAAAATAAAACTCCTAGAAACCGAAGCCTTGCTGCGACTGTCAGGTGGCGATGCTCGGAAATTATTAAATATTTTTGAATTAATTGTCAATTCAGACAGTGCCACAAACGTAACCATTACAAATCAATTGGTGTTAGATAAGGTTCAAAACAGTACGGTTTTATATGACAAAACAGGCGATCAGCATTACGATATTATATCGGCCTTTATTAAATCCATTCGTGGGAGCGATCCAAATGGTGCCGTCTATTGGTTGGCACGGATGCTAGAAGGTGGCGAGGACGTGAAGTTTATTGCACGACGCATGCTTATCCTTGCGAGTGAAGATATTGGAAACGCCAACCCAACGGCTTTGGTATTAGCCAATAGCACCTTTCAGTCGGTCGCAGCAATAGGCATGCCCGAAAGTCGGATTATCTTAAGCCAATGTGCGACCTATTTGGCCTGCTCGCCAAAGAGTAATGCAGCCTATGCGGCAATCAATCAAGCAATAGATGTTGTGAAAAACACAGGGAATCTTGCTGTACCCCTAGATATTCGGAACGCACCTACTAAATTGATGAAAGATTTAGGCTATGGCGAATCGTATAAATACGCTCATAATTACGACCTGAATTTTGTGGCTCAAGAATTTTTACCAGAAGGAATCGAAAACACACAGTTTTACAAACCTGGGAACAACACCCGTGAAAATGCCCAGCAAGAATTTTTGAAACAACGTTGGAAAGACAAGTACAGTTCTTAGCGTTGAATGTTCAAAGCTTCAATCGTAGTTTTTCCATTTTCAATAGATTCACGAACCCAACTTTGTCCGCGTTTATAAATAATTCCTTCCTCCCCATCAATAATATAAACATTCTCAAACAGTGTTGCGTGTACGGAGTATTTAATAGTTTTAGAACGACTGTCTATAAAATTGTAGCCCGTGTTGGTTTGCTGAATAATCAATCCCGAAGCCACCTCAACGACTGGAACTGATGGAGCTTCAGCAACTGATGGAGCTTCTGGTTCTTCAGAAACAATTTCAGATGTGGGTTCAATAGGTGTTACTTTTGGTGTTTTAGGCGGGGTTGGTGTAGGCAAAACAATCGTACGATCTGCCTCCACATAAGCATAATTAAATTCACTTAAAGTAAAAACATCTCGGAGTGCTTCATGATACGCTTTCTGATAATCCTTTAGTTTCGATTTTCCAATTTCGGAAGAAAAAACAACCGTATTTTTACAATTGGTCAGCAGCAGTTGTAGTTTTGTTGTTAATAACCCTTTAATCTTAACCACATTTGCGTTGAGTAGTAAACAATTGTTTTGAGCTAAATCCATTGGATAGTTATCCGATTTATTCAGCACTGTAAATCCATTCTTTTTTAACAAGAACTTGGTTAAAGAATTCAATTGATATTGATCGTTTGATTTTAAAAAATCAAATTTATCTGGAACTGAAACGTATTTATAATCATTGATGCTCAATTGAGCCCATAAACTCGTAGTGGCGCTCAATATTAGAAGAAAAACACAAATTTTAGTTTTCATTATTTTTAAATATATAGTTAAAGCCTAGTTGTAAAGATACGCTTTGTGATTTAGCTAAGTTTTGATATTCCAATAAATTATCCGCCATAATATAAAACTGCACAGGTCCTAGAGCGGCAGACATGCCTAGTCCAACATTAGTAAATGAAAACGCATCGACGGTATAGGTCGTTTTTATTTGAAGGTTTTTATAAAATTTTCTAAAATAAAATAGCGATAAAGCCCATTGTAAATGATTGGGACGTTTCATTGCAAACAGATGTGCTCCCACTCTATTTTGAAACGTTGGATCTAATTTATCAAGGCAATTACATTCTTTATTTATTTTTCTTCCAAAGTTATAACTCACCGAGCTATTGAGTTTTATGGGTCGCCATTTTGTGTACGATGTTGTGGTACTATCAATTTCAACTAATTCTTCAAAATCACTACTAACCTCATCCCAATAGTCTTGAGCCGTTTGTCCCGATGTAACTTGTGGAAATACTGATTGAACCCCATCATACTCTAGATACTTATCTAAAATAAAATTTTTAACATCCTTAGAATAGTTGATAAAACCAATGTCTTGAAGACTGGCATCTATTGTCCATTCTGGTGCAGGCTGATGGGTAAATCCAAGATCGATTCCAACACCAAGGTTTCCGCCAAATAATAAGCGTTTTTTTAGAACTTCTAATTCATCATTAACGTCGGGTTCTCTTAGAAATGAAATTCCAGATGTTTGTAATTTCATGTCTAGATCAAAGATGTGATTCAAATTATTATTAGCAGTCGGAACCGTTACAAAGGAACCTTGATTTTTTGTTGAGGACAGCTGTGCAATGCTAGAATAGATTTTACCCCTGATTCCTAAGGTCCATTTAGAATTAATTTTTTTATTCACTCCTATATGAAATACAGATAACACTTCAGCACTCACGCTCAACTGACCAAAATCGAAACGCCTGTTTAAATTATTGTAATTACCTTCATTAGCTAGGATTGCATAATCTTTTGGGAAATAGGAAAATATATCGGATTCTTGATACATTCCAAAGGAAATAAATAACTTGTCTTCTAAAGATGTGTTTACAGAAAATCCAGCTGAAAAAATATCTAATTGTTGGTTAAACCCAACAAAGTCCTTTGAATCCATACGATAAGCAACCTCTCTAAGTTTTTGATTAAAATCTCTTCCATCATCAGCAAAAATATCAAATGCAGAAAATCCAGTGATGCCAGCATTAAAATGTATATGAGACAGTATCGGAACTCCGATATATCCACGGTAATCGACTTGGCCTCCAGGATTTAAAAGAAGTTGTTGCGGCACTTCTTTAAACCCGTATAAAAGCTGCTTGTTTTGTGAATGTAGAGACACAAAAACCCCTAAAAAGAAAAGCCATTTCATGAGGATATTTTTAAATAGAACACTCCTTTTGACACCAACAAAATACTCCCTTCAGAACCAGGAGTTAAAACGACACTCGTAGGATTTGAAATCATGGTGATTGTAATCTCTAATTTATGAGTAGATTTTAGAGCTAATAAATTCATGTTTTCAAAAACTTCTATGTGTTCAGTAAACAGGGGGGTATTTGTAGGAGAATTGTCAATATCTATCGAAAATGTATGTTGAAGCGCGTCTGCACTATCATAAAAATCCATCTTAATCTGAAAAGCCTTGTTAATACTATTCGTAATTCCAAAAACCAATTCGGCTTTTATAAGGTTGTCAACACTAAAATCTGAGTTGAAAACATCAAAAATAACCTGATCAGAAATGGATGGCAATTCTGCCCCTGAGGAATCAACAAAGGATGCAGCCGGTTCTTGAGCATTTACTAAATTAGCTTCCACGATAGGATATATAATAAGCGTATCATATTGTTCAAAATCTGTATCCTTGATACATGAGAAACAAGTTCCTAACACAAAAAGTAAGGATATGTATTTTATAAAGAAAGATTGTGTTTTCATAATAAATTAGGGTTATAGTATCCTCTTAAACGAAAAAATTACAATTTTATGCTTTAAATATACTTTTTTAATTCTAATAAATGATCCACACCAATAATATCCGCTGCTAGAGTTTCTTTGTGATAATTAAAACAAATCGCTTCCATTCCAAAATTAAGTGCACCCATAACATCCGCCTCAAGATTATCTCCTATCATCAAACTTTCTTCTGCCGTTGCTTTAGCCATTTGAAGTGCATGGTTAAAAATCTTAGGGTTTGGTTTCTTGACGCCCACCATTTCAGAGTTGGTGACTGTATGAAAAAAATGATCAATATTCGATTGGTTTAATTTTCCATGCTGAACCTCTTTGAACCCATTAGTGATGATGTGAAGTATATAGTTTGGTTGCAAGTATTCTAAAAGTTCAATCGTTCCTGGGAATAAGTGATTAAACGTTGACAAGTGCAAAATATAATCATCTGACAATTTATGGATAACTCTTGTTGACACCTCCATATCTAATGTTTTAAAGGCATCATTGAGACGGGCAAATTTCAAGCTCTTTTTATCAATCTTCTCTTCTCGATACAGCTTCCAGTACTGCAGATTGATAGGCACATAAACCTCCAAAAAAGCATTCAAATCAATATCTAAATTATTTAATTTAAATATTTTATCAAAAGTCAATGCGGAGTTTTTATCAAAATCCCAAAGGGTATGATCAAGATCGAAAAAAATATGTTTTTTATGATGAAATGTCATTTGAGCTGTCTAATATTATATTAAATAAGGATTTGAAATCGGACCAACGCTTAAAGGAGCTAAACGCATAATTATGAAAAATAAATGTAAACCTTCCATTAACCTTCTTAACTTCTGAAATGGCTTTTAGCAAGGTTTCTTTTTTGTCTAAAAATGAAGCGTGTTTAAGCAGTACAAAATCCATCAATTGAAAGGGGTGAATCATCAGGGGTGTTTGGATTTCATAATCTAAATCATAAAACAAAAACGGGGTGCAAGTACCCGCTCTAAATCCAATCGAATCTGGATACCCCATCGTATAATCTGCATTAATCTCAAGATCAATAAAATTTCGATACGTCGTTGGTAAATTCACTTTAGAAAACGATGAACGTGCCGAGGTGGTCACGAAGTTTACAATTGCATCCATTTGTCGTTTTTCTGATTTCATGACCTCAATAGAATCCAATGCCATATAAGAGGCTTTAATCCCTACATTACAATAATCAGCCAACGATTTAATCAAAGAAACAAACTCCTTTTTATTGATGCTGTTATTTTTATCATAAGTCGTTAATTTTCCAATTAGAAAAAATATATTGAACTTGTTTTGTGTTGTTTTTTGACGGTTTATAATCCATTTAAAATTGTCATAGGGATCTTTTTTAAATCCAAACAACACTGGAAAACGCTCGAACAATAACTTAAACCGAAACCGATATAAATCAGATCCAATTCCTCCTAAGGTTCTTAAAAATCCTTTATTTTTAAAATAATACGCGACAGGTACATCAATCACGGGATTAATTGAAAACTTACGAGAATCGAACTCGTAGTTTGGATACTGTACTTGTAGAGCTTCTTTAAATTTATATGCCCATATGTCAATCACAGGTTGGTGTAAAAACCCCGATTTAAAGGCTAAACTTTCTTCTTTGGTAAAACGTCCATAGCTATCTTTAACATGCGGTAAATACTCTTCATATCGACTTAACAAATAAAAGGCTGCAGAGAAAATATCAAATGGAATGTGACTTTTTTCTCCACTAGCAAAAAAGCATTTTGTATCCTCCCAAATCTGAACATTAAGTTCTAAATCCGACAAACCTTGTTCTAATAACAGGCCATTGCTTCTGACAAAAAACTCACTCCCTAAGGGCTGAGCTCCATATGACATTTTAAGACCATCATGGGCAATAAACTCTTCAATTACATTTGTAAAAGAAACAGGGATGTAGAGAATTCTTGTACAGATTTGTTTAAAAACAAATTTGAGTCTAGGAGTAATCTTAGAAGTATATACTAACAGCATTATATTAAGCGTTCATCGGCAAAACTAAAATAGGTCTTTTCTGCGACAATTATATGATCTAAGACTTTAATATCTAAACTTTCTGCTGCCAATTTGAATTTTTCCGTTAATTGGGTATCCGATTTACTTGGTATGAGTGACCCAGAGGGATGGTTGTGTACCAAAATAATAGCTATAGCAGAATGCTCTAGTGCTTGCTTCATAACAATACGAACGTCCACAATAGTGCTTGTCATCCCTCCTTTACTCAATTGTGTTTTCGCTAAAATCTTATTGGAGTTATTGAGAAACAAAACCCAAAATTCTTCATGAGAAAGATGCCCTAAAAGCGGATTGATAATCTCAAAAACCGATTTGCTTGATATGATTTTATCTAGTTGCTTTTGATCCGTTTCGCGACGACGACAGCTTAGTTCCATGGCAGCCGCAATTTTAATAGCTTTTGCCTCCCCTATTCCTTTGAACTTCATTAATTGAGTGATTGACAATTTACCTACGTTTTGCAAATCGTGATCGACACTTGCTAAGATTCGTTTGGATAAATCTACTGCCGTTTCATGTACCGATCCAGAGCCAATTAAAATCGCTATTAATTCTGCATTGCTTAAAGAACGAGGGCCTTTATCTCTTAATTTTTCACGAGGACGGTCGTCATGAGACCAATTTTTTATGGAGAATGATTTGGGGGACATTGTCATAAATTTTGAAGTTATTTTTTTTTATTTAAGAGATCAACTTAAGTCAGAAACCTTCGTTTTAAGAGTTTCAAAATCCAAGTTACCATAACTTCCAGAGCTCATAAGTAACACTGTTTTTTGAGCAAACTCCAAGGAAGTTATATAGTTTTTAAAACGTGTAGGATCTGTAAAAACAATCAAGTCCTCACGCTTAAAAGCAGTTTCTATTTGAGTTTCGCTTACCGAATCTAATTTTTTTATTTCAACGGCCTGTGGCGAATAAAACACCACTGCTGTATCTGCAGCATCTAAAGTTCCCTTATACTGTTCTAGAAATGTAGTATTTAAACTACTATAGGTATGTAATTCTAAACAAGCAACAAGAAGGCGGTTTGGATATTGGGATTTAACAGCTTCTGTAGTCGCTTTAACCTTACTTGGAGAGTGTGCAAAATCTTTATACACCACACAACTCGTATTTTCTGCTACTTTTTCTAAGCGTTTACTCGCCCCTGAAAAACTAGAAATTGCTTCGTAAAAATCATCCTGATCAACCCCCATTTGTTGGCAAATCCACTTTGAACCTGCAAGATTATTTAAGTTATGGGCTCCAAAAACTTCGAGCGGAAGAGGACCTTCTTCTGTGTCTAAATAGGTGACCCCTTCTTCAATGGTATGCTCAGGAGTTTGATACGGAAATTTACGAATTTGATTCTCGCTGTCTTCAACAATTGATTTCACATGAGGATCCTCGGTATTGTAAGAAATACTCCCTCCAACTGTGATACTATCTACAAAAACTTTAAACTGATCTAGGTAATTTTCAAAAGTTGGAAACACGTTGATATGATCCCATGCAATGCCACTTAAGAGTGCGATATTCGGTTGGTATAAATGAAATTTTGGGCGGCGATCAATTGGAGAACTTAAATATTCATCGCCCTCAAGAACCATAAAATCGGCATCATCGGTAAGTTTTACCATCACATCAAACCCTTCCAACTGCGCACCTACCATATAATCAACTTCGATATCATGGTAATTTAAAACGTGTAATATCATCGCTGTAATGGTTGTTTTTCCATGACTTCCGCCTATCACCACGCGTGTTTTATGTTTCGATTGTTCGTATAAAAACTCAGGATATGAATATATTTTCAATCCTAATTCTTGTGCTTTCAAGAGTTCAGGATTGTCCTGCTTAGCATGCATTCCAAGGACCACTGCATCTAAATTTTTAGTAATTTTTTCAGAGAACCATCCAAAACTAGTTGGCAACAGTCCAGCAGCGTTTAATCGCGATTTAGAAGGCTCAAAAATAGTGTCATCACTTCCTGTAACTTGCATTCCTTTATGGTGAAGTGCCAACGCTAAATTGTGCATCGCAGCACCTCCAATTGCAATAAAATGTACATTCATAGTATAAGTTTATGAGAGGTAAATATACGTAATGAGCTTAGATTTCTTTAAGGCTTTAACAATAAAATTAATTGCTTTTCTTCCAATGCAGATTTGAAATCAGGTTTGATTGAAAGCGCTTTTTCAATGGAGTTAAGTGCCTTGGGGGAATTTTTTTGAAGTTTAAATAACTGGGCTTGAAGCACATATGCAACCTCTAAAGGTTCGTTATCTTTAGAGGAAAAATCATCTATATAAACTTGGAGATAATGATGTCCTAAAGAAAGTTGTGTGTTATGAACAACACAGGCATTAGCAACAAGAAAATGCAGCGAATTATAGTGTGTATTTATATACGTTTCCTTTGATTTATCCGATTGAAAAAAAGCTAATTCCTCTAGGCTTTCCAACCCTTTTTTATAATACGTTTTTGCTAAATCCTCTTGGTTTGAGTTTTCATAAATATATGCTTTGGCAAAATATCCATTAAGCTTGGAAAACTGTTCTAATTCACTGGCATAAACTAATGCCTTGTTGTAACTCCCTCCTAAAAATCCAGGTAATTGAGTGTATAATTCTACCATTGCCCAGCGAACCTCCATGTGAGTGGGATCTAATTCTGCTGCTTTAAAAAATGACATTTTTACTTTAGAGATTAATCCGACTGCTTTTAATTTTGAGCCCTCTTTTGCTAGTTTCCCCAAAACGCCCCCATACTTATAATGATATGTAGCATTCTCAGGAGCTAAATCGCAAAGCTGTTCGTAATACGCAGCTGCTTTGTCCCAATTGCTTTGAAAACCATAGGCATCTCCCATCAATTCTAACAGCAGCAAATCTTGAGGAGATTTAGATAAATAAACCTCTAACTTTTGAACCGCTTGGGTGTAGTTTTTAGCTTCAAATAAGGAGTCAATTTCTTTGGTATAGTTTTGACCTATTAAGAAACATGGGCATAACAAAATTAGTAAGAGTTTTTGCATGCCTTTAGTCTTTTAACGGTTTAACATCGCCCACAAACTATCTTTGAGTTGAATAATTCCTGTTTGGGCTACCGATGAAATAAACAAATAATCGATAGGCAATTCAGCATCCAGCTCTTGGGTAAGTTCCATCTTTAGTTCTTCATCCAGCATATCACTTTTAGAGATAGCAATCAGACGATCCTTGTCGAGCATCTCTGGATTATAACGACGCAATTCATCCAGTAAAATATCATATTGTTTTCTGATATCGTCCGCATCTGCAGGAATCAAAAACAATAAAATAGAGTTTCTTTCGATATGACGTAAAAAATAATGTCCCAAACCTTTTCCTTCTGCAGCACCTTCAATAATTCCTGGGATATCAGCCATCACAAAGGATTGGTAATCGCGGTATTCTACAATCCCTAAATTTGGTTTTAAAGTCGTAAACTCATAATCGGCAATCTTTGGTTTTGCAGATGTAACTACGGAAAGCAATGTTGATTTACCTGCATTTGGAAATCCAACCAACCCAACATCTGCTAAGATTTTGAGTTCGAGAGTCACATATTTTTCTTCCATTGGAAGTCCAGGTTGTGCATAGCGTGGAGTTTGGTTTGTTGAAGATCTAAAATGCCAATTTCCTAAACCGCCTTTACCTCCTTCACAAAGAATGACTTCTTCATGGTTTTCAGTAATTTCAAAAAGAATTTCATTCGTATCTGTATCTCTAAGAACCGTTCCTAAAGGCACATCAATATACACATCTTCTCCGTCTGCTCCCGTACTACGACTTTTACTACCGCTACCTCCGTGACCAGCCCTAAAGTGGCGTTTAAATTTCAAGTGGTGTAAGGTCCAAAGATGTTCATTTCCACGAACAATCACATGGCCTCCACGACCCCCATCACCCCCATCGGGACCTCCTTTTGTGATGAATTTCTCACGATGAAGGTGTACAGATCCCTTTCCTCCGTTTCCAGAGCAGGCAAACATTTTTACATAATCTACAAAATTACCTTCAGTCATCTAATGAGTTTTATGTTACAGCGTATTAATTACTGTATTCAATCGGACCGTAATATCTTCTACTGATCCAACGCCATCCACGCCAAAATACTTATTCTTTGCCGCATAATACGACTTTAATATGGCGGTTTCAGCGTAATATATTTTTATTCTATTTCTAACGACCGTTTCATTAGCATCATCTGGTCTTCCGCTAGTTTCACCCCTTTTTAGAAGGCGTTCAACCAAAACCTCATCGTCCACTTCCAAAGCAATCATAGCACTTATTTCAGTATTATAAGAACTTAAAAGCCTGTCTAAAGCTTCAGCCTGTAATACATTTCTGGGAAATCCATCAAAAATAAATCCTTTTGAATCTAAATTTTTAGCGACTTCTGCACTTAGCATATCAATCGTAACTTGATCTGGAACCAACTCGCCTTTATCCATAAAAGACTTGGCTAATGTTCCTAATTCGGTTTCATTTTTAATATTAAAACGAAACACATCTCCAGTTGAGATATGGATCAAACCATAGGTCTCTTTTAAAAAAGCGGCTTGTGTTCCTTTACCAGCGCCCGGAGGGCCAAATAATACTAGATTTTTCATTTTTATTCAATCTTTTAAAATACGGACTACAAAATTGGGTCATTCTTTGTAACTAAAATCAAGCTACAAAGATAATCAATTGTTAAGGTTTTGATTCGTTTTGATGCCCGATTTTAGTGTTCGATTTCATTTTTAAGTGTATTTTTGTAATGTATTTATAAATTCATTCAAGAAAATCTTAAAATGGAGTATTTCTCGTCAAACTTCAAACTTGGTATTTTAGGTGGAGGTCAGCTCGGAAAAATGTTACTTTACACAACCCGAAAATTTGACATTTATACCTGTGTTTTAGACCCCAGTCCAGAAGCTCCTAGCAAACTTGCCTGTAATGAATTCTTTGAAGGAGATTTAATGGATTATGACACCGTTTATAATTTCGGAAAAAAAGTAAATACCCTCACCATTGAAATTGAAAATGTCAATGTCAATGCCCTCAAAGCACTCGAAAAAGAAGGCATAACTGTATTTCCTTCTTCAAAGACGTTAGAAACCATCCAAAATAAAGCAAAACAAAAATTGTTTTATGTCGATCATAATTTACCCACAGCAGCTTTCAAGAGGTTTTCCTACACCAATGAAATTTACACCGCCATTGAGCACAGCAGTATTGCGTTTCCGTTTGTATGGAAAAGCACTCAGTTTGGTTATGACGGCACGGGCGTGAAAATCGTACGCACCATTACGGATTTAAAAGACTTGCCAAATGTGGAGTGCATTACCGAAGATCTTGTACCTTTTAAAAATGAATTGGCAGTGATTGTCGCGAGGAATGAAAAAGGAGATGTAAAAGTGTATCCTGTTGTAGAAATGGAGTTTCATCCAGAGGCAAATCAAGTCGAATATGTATTATGCCCCGCAAGAATCTCAAAAGACATTGCAAAGAAAGCAGAATTAATTGCACTAAAAACATCCGCTGCATTTGAACACGTGGGACTTTTAGCCGTTGAACTGTTTCTTACACAAGACGATGAAATCCTAATCAACGAAGTTGCTCCTAGACCTCATAATTCAGGACACCAAACCATAGAAGCAAGTTATACCTCCCAATTCGAACAACACATCAGAGCGATTTTGGGCTTACCAATGGGCAGTACCGAAAACAAACTAAGTGGCGTAATGGTTAATTTAGTAGGCGCTGAAAATAACACAGGTGAAGTCATTTATAAAAACATAGAAAAATTAATGGAGATGGAGGGTGTGACGCCACACATCTATGGAAAGAAACAAACACGTCCCTTTCGCAAAATGGGACATGTAACCATCGTTAATTCTAATATCGATACTGCACGTACAATCGCCCAAAAAGTAAAACAAACAATCAAAGTAATAAGTAAATAATATGGCACAAGTAGGAATCATTATGGGAAGTGACAGCGACATGCCTGTCATGAAAGAAGCAATTTCAATTCTAGAAGGATTTGACATCCAATTCGAAGTGGATATCGTATCTGCACACCGAACCCCTGAAAAGTTATTTGAATATGGATCAAAAGCACATCAACGTGGATTGAAAGTCATCATTGCCGGAGCAGGAGGTGCTGCACATTTACCTGGAATGATTGCCTCTTTAAGTCCTTTACCAGTTATTGGAGTCCCTGTAAAATCTAGCAACTCTATTGACGGATGGGACTCTATATTATCCATCTTACAAATGCCTGGAGGGGTTCCTGTGGCGACCGTTGCTTTAAATGGTGCTAAAAATGCAGGCATCTTAGCAGCACAAATTATTGGTGCTTCTGACAGCTGTGTTTTAGATAAAATATTGGTTTATAAAGAAGGAATGAAAGCTAAAGTCATGGAGGCATCTAAAAATATTAATCCCTAAGTTTTCCCTAAATAACTCCTATGAACGTACTCGATACGCGTTTTGAAACGCCTTACAATACCGCACCTTTTTCAAAAATTAAAACAGAGACCTTTTTACCTGCATTTGTAAAAGCGATTGAAAGTGCCAAAATTCAAATTAGTCAGATTGTTGAAAATAAAGCAACCCCTTCATTTGAAAATACAATTGAAGCCTTAGAATATACAGCAGAGCAACTCGATCGTATTTCTAGTATTTTCTTTAATTTGAATGCCGCAGAAACCAATGAAGAAATTCAAAAAATAGCGCAGGAAGTATCCCCGTTGCTAACTGAATTTTCAAATGATGTGGCTTTAAACACAGCGCTTTTTGAACGCGTTAAATCCGTTTACAACAACAAAGAATCACTTTCATTAACAGAAGAACAAAAAACACTTTTAGATAAAAAATATAAAGGATTTTCTAGAAATGGTGCCAACCTCAACTCCAAACAAAAAGAGCTATTACGTGCTATTGACAAAGAGCAAAGCCAGCTGAAACTTACCTTCGGAGAAAACATTTTAGCTGAAACGAACCGGTATGAACTTCTCATTTCCAAACAGTCAGATTTAGATGGACTGCCAGAAGGTGCCATTGAAGCTGCCAAACAACTTGCGGATGAAAAGAACAAAAAAGGCTGGTTGATTACTCTTGACTATCCGAGCTATATACCGTTTATGACTTATGCAAAAAATAGAGCCTTACGAAAAAAACTTGCACTGGCATTTGGACAAAAAGGGTTTCAAAATGATGCTTTAGACAATCAAGCCATTGTATTAAAAATTGCGCAGTTACGTTACAAAAGAGCACAACTTCTTGGTTACCAAACACATTCTCATTTTGTATTGGAAGAACGAATGGCTAAAACACCTGAAACCGTACGCACTTTTTTAGAAGACCTCTTGGAAAAAGCACTGCCAGCTGCCAAAAAAGAATTTGATGAATTGGAGCGTTTTGCCAAAAAACTAGACGGTATTGAGCGTTTGGAAAAATGGGACAGTGCTTATTATTCTGAAAAGCTAAAACAGCAACGCTTCAATTTTGATGACGAACAATTAAAACCTTACTTTAAATTAGAAAATGTCATTGAAGGTGCTTTTGTGGTTGCCAAAAAATTATTTGGATTACAGTTTATTCAAACAGATGCAATTGACACCTATCACAACGAAGTAATGACCTACAAAGTTGAGGACTCAGAACATAACTTAGTAGCCATTTTTTACGCAGATTTTTTTCCGAGAGCTGGCAAACGCAATGGTGCTTGGATGACCTCATTCAAATCTCAATATGTAAAAAACACAGTAAACGAAAGACCACATGTATCCATCGTTTGTAATTTCACAAAACCGACTGCGACAAAACCCTCTTTATTAACGTTTAACGAAATGACCACACTTTTTCACGAGTTTGGACATGCCCTTCATGGAATGCTAGCAAACTCCGTATATCCGAGTTTGTCAGGAACAAGTGTGGCATGGGACTTTGTAGAACTCCCAAGTCAAATTATGGAAAATTGGTGTTATGAGAAAGAAGCGTTAGCACTCTTTGCAAAGCATTACGAAACGGGTGAAATCATCCCTATGGATCTTATTGACAAAATAAAAGCAGCTTCTACTTTTCAACAAGGAATGCAAACACTTAGACAATTGAGTTTTGGATTATTGGACATGAGTTGGCACGGTATTAACCCAACTGAAATAACAGATGTAAAGCAGCATGAAACCGCTGCATTCCTAGAAACACAATTGTTTCCAGATGTCCCACAAAACTGTATGTCAACAGCATTTGCACACATATTTCAAGGGGGCTATTCATCAGGATATTACAGCTACAAATGGGCTGAGGTTTTGGATGCGGATGCGTTTGAGTATTTTAAAGAAAATAATCTTTTTGACCCACAAATTGCTACGGCTTTCAAAACACATATTTTAAGTAAAGGAGGCACACAAGACCCCTTAGAATTATACGTTAAATTTCGAGGGCAAAAACCAAAATCAGAAGCCTTATTAAAAAGATCCGGTCTTTTGAACTAGAGTCAAAATAACCACAAAAAGAAGAGCGAAAACAGGAATGGATTCTACCCAAAAAGAAGCGTAATATCGCCCCTGTTGTTTCTGGCTTTTAGCCAAAAGCACTGCCGATAGGACTCCAATAAAGCAGGCTGTTAAAAAGATATTTTGACTGAATTGATGTTTAAAAAATTCTAACAAAATAGAATCCCCTAACAAAGCAAATCCTATAATCTTAGTGTTTTTAATTCCAATTTTTTGTGGAATGGTTGAAAGGTGAACTTGATCTTCGTCTAAATCGCGAATTTCAAAAGGAAGCATTAAAACAATAACAATAAATGTGCGTTGTACCACTAAGATCCAATGATTCATATTGAGTGCTAGTTTAGATTCTAAAACAGGTAATACCACCGTTGTCATCGCCCAAACAACTGCAATAATATAAATTTTAACACCCCCTATTGACCTTAAGTTTTTCGGAGTCTTAACTCCCATAGGAATTGCATAGAAAAAAGTGATCAATCCTAAAAACACAAAGAGAATTTGACTGTTTTGCTGCAGTTGAAAAAATACAGACACAAACCCTATCAAACTCAAAACAGACACCAATTGAATGTATTTTAATCGAGTTGTAAGAGAGCGGTAATAAAACTTGGTAAAACCAAAATACTTGACAAAATTATAGCCAGCAACTGACGCACAAAAAGCAGCCGCATAAAAAATTATTGGAATATTTAATTCGAATTCATAAGCTGTTAAAACACAAAAAGAAAGCACAGCAAATGCAACATGCATACTACTATTTATATAAAAATCAAGGAAGCTCTTAAAACGAATCATAAAACAAAAATAAGTAAACTGTTAATAACCCTTTTATTTGTTTGATAACTTTAATTTTTAGAAAATTAAATCTTTATTAAATTCCTTAATTTTGCTATCTATTTATGAATCTTTCACGATGAAAACAGATGTATTTGCCGCAAGGCATATCGGACCAAAAGAAGCACACTGCAATGAGATGTTAAAGCTTGTTGGGTCAAATTCTATCGAAGAATTAATCAGTGAAACCGTTCCCGATAACATTCGACTCCAATCTCCCTTAAACTTAGAAGCGCCTTTAAGTGAGCAAGAATATATTGAACACATTCACCAGCTCGCCTCAAAAAACAAGGTCTATAAATCTTTTATTGGAATGGGCTACCACCCTTCCAATCTTCCAGCGGTTATTCAAAGAAATATTCTAGAAAATCCGGGATGGTACACGGCTTATACACCCTACCAAGCTGAGATTGCTCAAGGACGTTTAGAAGCATTGCTCAATTATCAAACCATGATTTCTGACTTGACAGGAATGGAGCTTGCCAATGCCTCATTATTAGACGAAAGTACGGCTGCTGCTGAAGCAATGGCACTCTTATTTGCAGTCCGTCCAAAAACGCAAGTAAAAGCGGGCACTGTAAAGTTTTTTGTTTCGGATGAAGTGCTGCCACAAACACTTTCTGTCTTAAAAACACGTGCAACTCCGATTGGGATTGAACTTGTAGTAGGAGCTGTTAACAATTTCGATTTTTCAACAGATTTTTTTGGCGCACTTCTTCAATATCCAGGAAAATCGGGGCTGATTATGGATTTGAATAACTTTATTTCTAAGTCGAACCAAAACGATATTAAAGTAGCGGTTGCTGCTGATATTCTTAGTTTAGTTGTTTTAGAAGCTCCCGGTAAAATGGGTGCAGATGTCGTAGTAGGCACTACCCAACGTTTTGGAATTCCGATGGGTTATGGTGGGCCGCATGCTGCCTATTTTGCAACAAAAGAACTCTACAAACGATTTATTCCCGGTAGAATTATTGGAGTCACTAAGGACATGGATGGCAATCGTGCTTTGCGAATGGCACTCCAAACACGCGAACAACATATCAAAAGAGATCGGGCAACTTCCAATATTTGTACTGCACAAGTATTATTGGCGGTAATGGCAGGAATGTATGCCGTATATCACGGTCCAAAAGGTCTGAAATATATTGCTAATAAAGTTCATTATACCGCCGTTGCTTTAGCGGAAGCTTTAGAAGGTTTAGGTTTTAAATTAGTACATAAGTCCTTTTTTGACACCATTCAAGTTCGTGTAACAGAGAATTCTAATCTCAAAACTAACGCAGAACAAAAAGAAGTTAATTTTTATTATCCAGATGCAACAACCGTTTCTATATCGGTAAATGAAACAACAACGCTCTCGGATCTTAATTTGATTGTTTCCATTTTTACGGAGGTTTATAGCAAAAAGACAACTCAGCTTCAAGTCGTGAGTTCCAACATAAGAATCCCAGAAACCACACAACGTCAATCTGATTTCATGACCAATGTAATTTTTAACAGTCACCACTCAGAAACGGAACTGATGCGTTACATAAAGCGTTTGGAACGCAAAGATTTGTCCTTAAACTTTTCGATGATTTCATTGGGATCTTGTACGATGAAACTCAATGCTGCGGTAGAAATGCTGCCACTAAGCTGGCCAAACTGGGGTAATATTCACCCGTTCGCTCCCCTAGATCAAGTGGAAGGCTACCGAACGGTCCTCACTAAACTCGAAGCACAACTCACAGAAATCACCGGGTTTGCAGGAACTTCCCTACAACCAAACTCAGGAGCACAAGGAGAATTTGCTGGATTGATGGTCATAAGAGCCTATCATGAATCTAGAGGCGATCAGCACCGAAAAATCTGTATCATTCCATCCTCTGCACACGGAACCAACCCCGCAAGTGCCGTAATGGCTGGCATGAAAGTGGTGGTGACAAAATCATCTGAAAACGGAAATATTGATGTTGAGGATTTAAGAGAAAAAGCAACACTCCATAAGGATAATTTAGCAGCCTTAATGGTAACTTATCCCTCCACACACGGAGTATATGAATCTGCAATTAAAGAAATTACTCAAATCATTCATGACAATGGTGGACAGGTTTATATGGATGGCGCAAACATGAATGCACAAGTAGGTCTTACAAATCCTGGAAATATTGGTGCCGATGTATGTCACTTGAACCTTCACAAAACATTTGCAATTCCACATGGTGGAGGAGGTCCGGGCGTTGGCCCTATCTGTGTTGCAAAACAATTAACCCCCTTTTTACCAGGAAACCCCCTAATTGAAACAGGAGGATCAGCAGCCATTAATTCCATTTCTGGCGCACCCTTTGGATCTTCCTTAGCTTGTTTGATCTCTTACGGCTATATCAAAATGCTTGGAGCTGAAGGATTGACAAACTCAACAAAAATTGCAATCCTTAATGCCAACTATATCAAAGAACGCCTTCAAGGGCATTACAACACATTATACTCTGGAGAACAAGGACGTGCAGCTCATGAAATGATTATCGATTGTCGCAGTTTTAAAACAAATGGCATTGAAGTAGTGGACATTGCAAAACGATTGATGGACTTTGGGTTTCATGCACCTACAGTTTCCTTTCCTGTTGCTGGCACTATGATGATTGAACCCACAGAAAGTGAAGGAAAAGCAGAAATGGATCGTTTTTGTGATGCTATGATTGCAATTCGAAAAGAAATAGAAACCGCCACCAAAGACCAACCTAACAACCCCCTAAAAAATGCTCCCCACACTCAAGAAATGCTCACCAAAGATGTATGGGAATTTCCTTACAGTAGAGCCGTCGCTGCATTTCCATTAGATTATATAAAAGAAGATAAATTTTGGCCGTCTGTCCGTCGAGTCGATGACGCGTATGGCGATCGAAATTTAATATGTACATGTGCGCCAATAGAAGCATATGAAGAAGCTTAATACACATACTATGAATATCAAAATTACAGGAGTTGGGAGTTACATTCCAAAACTAGTACAGAAAAATGAAGCCTTTCAACAACATTCATTTTTAAACATTGATGGATCTGAAATCCCATCCTCTAATGAGGTAATCGTAAAAAAATTTAAAGCCATAACTGGCATTTCCGAACGCCGCTACGCAGAAGACCATCTAACGGCTTCTGATTTAGGGGCATTGGCCGCTGAAAAAGCCATAACCGATGCAGGGATCGATCCTGAAACTTTAGACTACATCATTCTTGCACATAACTTTGGAGATGTCAAATCGGGTTCTATTCAAAGTGATATTTTACCTTGTTTAGCTGCGCGTATCAAAAACAGTTTAAAAATAAAAAATCCAAAATGTGTGGCCTATGACATTCTTTTTGGATGCCCAGGTTGGGTTGAAGGGGTCATTCAAGCACAAGCTTTTATTAAAGCAGGGATGGCAAAAAGATGTTTAGTCATCGGAGCCGAAACACTCTCAAGAGTGGTCGATCCACACGACAGAGACTCCATGATTTATTCAGATGGAGCTGGTGCTACCATTATTGAAACAACAGAAGAAGATGGTGGAATATTATCACACGAATCTGCTTCTTACACACTTGACGAGGTTTATCATTTGTTTTTTGGATGTTCAAATAACAAATCTTTTGAGGAAGATACACGTTTCATTAAAATGTATGGGCGTAAAATATATGAGTTCGCTTTATCAAATGTACCTGCAGCCATGAAAACATGTTTGGACAATAGCGGTATGGACATTAAGGACGTGAAAAAAATATTGATTCATCAAGCCAATGAAAAAATGGACGAGGCCATTGTAAATCGATTCTACAGACTTTACAAAACACCTGTCCCTGAAGGTGTTATGCCGATGAGTATCCACAAATTAGGAAACAGTTCCGTCGCAACTGTACCAACCTTGCTAGACCTCATCAAAAATGGTCATATGAAAGACCATGAACTTCATAAAGGAGATCTTGTTATATTTGCTAGTGTCGGTGCAGGAATGCACATCAACGCTATCACCTATAAATACTAATATGTACGCCACTAATTTTCCTAAGAAACGTTACAAGCACACACTGGAATTTCTCAAGCAACACATTGTGCCAACAGAAACTATTTTGGATTTAGGGGTTGAAAATCCGTTTTCTGAAATTCTAAAAACAGAAGGCTATACTGTAAGCAATACTTTGGGAGAAGATTTGGATGTTGATACGACCACTATTGGAACGCACTCTTCTGATGTTGTGACCGCTTTTGAAATTTTTGAACATTTGCTCTCCCCTTTTACGGTTTTAAAAAATATCAAATCCAAAAAACTAGTAGCCAGCATCCCTCTCAGATTGTGGTTTGCTTCTGCTTACCGAAGTAAAACAGACCCTAGAGATCGCCATTTTCATGAGTTTGAATCTTGGCAATTTGATTGGTTATTAGAAAAAGCAGGATGGAAAATTATTGCTACTAAAAAATGGACAAATCCTACCAATAAAATTGGGTTCAGACCTTTGCTCCGTTGGTTTACGCCGAGGTATTATATTGTTTATGCCGAAAGAATTTGAGATTTTATATTGTCATACCGGCCCATAATGAAGCTGATTTTATTGGCAGCACACTCCATTCACTCATAAGTCAAAGTTTACGCCCTACCAAAATTGTGGTAGTGGACGATCATTCATCTGATGCAACAGCATCCATTGTTACAGATTTATCTAAACAATACCCCTGGATTTCATTGGTTTCGAATTCCTCAACAGATGCACACTTGCCTGGCGGAAAAATTATCAATGCTTTTTACAATGGCTATGAATCCTTAGATTCGGAATATGATGTTATTTGTAAATTTGATGCAGATGTAATATTCCCAGAAAATTATTTAGAAACTCTTGTTCAGCACTTTTCCAACAACACAAAACTTGGAATGGTTGCAGGGCATTGTTATATAGAACAAAATGGAAGCTGGGTGTTAGAAAACCTAACCTCCAAGAACCACATTCGAGGGGGATTGAAAGCATACAAAAAAGCGTGTTTTTCGGATATTGGAGGGCTCAAAAAATCGATGGGATGGGATACTATTGACGAATTATTGGCACTTTATCACGGCTGGGAATTTGAAACGGACGCGGCTTTGCATGTCAAACATCTGAAACTAACAGGCGCAAATTATAATAAGAGTGCCAAATATTTGCAGGGAACTGCCCTCTATAAAATGCGCTACGGCTTCGTTTTAGCCTTTTTATCCGCCTTAAAATTAGCTTACAAAAAACGTCGAATCACTCTTTTATGGGATTATATCTTAGGCTATATAAAAGCATACAAGAAGAATGAACCCTTTTTAATTAATGAAGATCAGGGAGCGTTTGTAAGAGCGTATCGTTGGAAAAATATCAAGCGTAAATTTAGACTTCTACGCTAACCATCCAATTCAATTCGTCAGGAAGTGTTCCAATTCTAACGCCATTGATGGTGTCCAAAACCAATTGCCCCACAGGACTTGAATCCGAGACGTGAATGAGCGAATCTTTATATCCAATCTCCTGAATCATTGCAATACCCACGGCAGTACCTGTTCCAAATGCTTCTTCTAATTGACCGTTATTTGAGGCTTCAACAACCTCATCAATTGTGATGGGTCGCTCTACGACTTCATAGCCTTTGTGACGTAAAAGATCAATCACACTCATTCGTGTAATTCCTGCTAAAATTGAACCATCCAAAGAAGGGGTGACAAATTCGCCATTAATCTTAAAAAAGATATTCATGGTGCCTACTTCTTGGATGTACTTAAATTCATTGGCATCTAACCAAAGTACTTGATCAAACCCTTTGGATTTAGCAATTTCGGTTGGAAGTACAGCAGCGGCATAATTTCCTGCGGCTTTAGCTTCTCCTGTGCCGCCGTGTGCTGCACGAATAAAAGTGGTCTCGGCATACAAACGAACACGGTTGGTATAGATCGGTTTTGAGGGCGAGGCCATTACAATAAATTTATATGAGTTTGCGGCACGCATTCCAATAAAGGCTTCATCAGCAAACATAAAAGGACGTAAATACAGTGCACTTCCTTCATGTGGAGGAATCCATTTTTGATCCAAATGCACCAATTGTTTCAAGGCATCTACAAAGAGGGTTTCAGAAAACTCAGGCATCCCCAAACGACGGGCACTAAAATTAAGACGTTCTGCATTTTTTTCGGGGCGGAATAATAAAGGGGTTCCTGTTGCACTGAGGGTTGCTTTCATCCCCTCAAACAAGGCTTGTCCATAATGCAAGGCCATACAGGCTGGGTGCATTGGAATCGTTCCCATAGGGGTTATTCTGGGGTTTTTCCATTCCCCATCTTCATAGTCACACACAAACATATGATCTGTAAACGTGCGTCCTAAGGCAATCGTATCAAAATCAAGTGTGTCAACTTTTGACTCCTTAACTGTGGTTATTGAAATTGAGTTTGACATCGGTTTTGAAGCGTTTTAAAAATGAGGTTAAGAGATTAAAGGGTCGTTTATTTATACTTTTTTAATTGTGTTTTAGTGACATCACTAAGAACCAAACGACCGCTAATTGCGGCACGTTCGCTTAATAATTCACTCCAATCATCGGTATCTTTCCAAAAGATTTCTTTAAGCTTTTGAAGGGCCTCAGGATTGTATTTACACAATTGTTCTGCAAGTTGCTTTACTTCAGAATCTAAGCTTTCTATTGACGGACAAAGTTTCATGAACAACCCTTTTTCTTGAGCCCATTGCGGCGAGAAGAATTGAGTTGCTTCCAAACTTAATTGAGACATAGCGCTTAATCCTATTTTACGGGTCACTGCGGGTTCAATTACAAAAGGACCAATTCCAATAGTAAGTTCACTTAGTTTTATTTCTGAATGGGTTGTTGCTATACAATAATCGGTCGCAGCCGCTAATCCAACACCCCCTCCAACTGCCTTTCCTTGTACACGACCAATAGTGATTTTAGGACAGTTGCGAAGTGCGTTGATCACATTTGCAAAGCCTTCAAAAAACGCAGTGCCTTCTTTCGGGTTCGAAATTGCAATCAATTCGTCGAAACTTGCACCTGCACAGAACGTACGGTCACCTCCACTTTTTAAGACAATAACCGCAATAGAAGGATCTAAACCTGCTGTTTCAATTAATTCCGTGAGCGTTGCTAACATCGCAGCTGGCAATGCGTTGTGAGGCGGGTTATAAAATTCAATATAACCGACTTTATTTTCGACATTTAAGTGTACGTAAGAAGCTGACATATTACATGAATTTGTTTAGGCTAATATACTAGAAATTTAGGGTTTTAGCTATCTCCCTAAAACTTCATAAACGGAAACTGAGTTTCCAAGGCTTGCGCCTTCTTAGCTAAAGTTGATAAAAATGTAGCATGCTCTGGAGTCAATGGATTAAACGGTTTGTGAGCAAAGCCTTTTTGGAGTTGACTCACTTCTTGCATAATGGGGTTTGCATCCGTATGAATCCAAATGGATTTAAATTTTTCCCAAATATAATCGATCGCAATAGGATTCGGGTGTACCATGTCTTCTTTATAAAAGCGGTAATCTCGAAGCTCATCCATCAACAACTCATAGGAAGGAAAGTAGTATGTGTTTTCAGTTATGTTTATTACTGAATGAAGTGCTGCTATAAGATGGGCTTTACTTTGGTTATTTTCAACAAAACCATCTTTAAGGTGTCGTACAGGTGAAATTGAAAATATGACTGATACGTTAGGATTAAACGCTTTTAAAATTGAAAGAATGGCATTAAAGCTTTCTTGTAATTGTTGGATGCTCAAAATAGATTTTTCAAATTCTTTTTGGGGCTGTTTATGGCAGTTTGCAACAATGGTTTTTGACTCAATATGTTTATAAACCCAGGACGTTCCGAATGTTAAAATGACATGCGATGCAGTCTTTAGTTGATTTTGAGTTGATTTCAAAGCCGTGTTCAAATCCTTCAAAATTTCGGACTGTGATGTCGAATTCAGTCGCGAATGGGCTTGGAAACTTTGCCAACAACCATTACTAAAAAATACATCCTTTTCAGTGTATGGAGTGTTGTGATGTGCTCTTGTGAGTAATTCTAAAATCGCAATAGGATGAAACAACACACCCAAGGGATTTACCTTGTTTTGAAATTTATAATATGAAAATTTCTCCGCAATATTTTCTGCAAAACAAGAGCCTAACAACACTAATTTTGAATGGTAGTTAATGGCGGGTACTTGATTTTCTAAAGGGAGTTGTGTTTGAAGTTTCACCTTTTTAGATTATACGATATAGGATTTGGCTTTTTCTAAAGCCTCTTGCAATCCTGCTGGATTTTTTCCACCTGCAGTGGCATAAAACGGTTGTCCACCACCACCACCTTGAATATAACTTCCAAGTTCACGAACAATAGTTCCTGCATTTAACCCTTTGGAGGCTACTAATCCTTTGGATACGTAACAGGACAACAATGCTTTCCCTTGGTGTTCTGCACCAAATAGCAGTACTGAATTATCAAACTCTTGGCCTATTTCAAAAGATAAATCTTTAATGCCTATAGCGTCCAAATCAACTAACTTTGCTAGGAATTGAATTCCATTAATAGTTTCAATTTCTTGTTTTAAATTTCCTTTCATGGACGCTGCTTTGTCTTTTAGAAGGGCTTCAATTTGTTTTTTGAGTTTTGAATTTTCAGATTTAAGATCATTCAACGATTTGACAGGGTCACTCGAGTTATTGAGAGCCAATTTAATTTGGTCAAAACTCGCATTATTTTGAACATAAAATTCTTTTGCCGCATCATTTGTAATGGCCTCTATACGGCGAATTCCTGATGCTACAGCACCTTCCGACTTGATTTTAAAATGCCAAATGTCGGCGGTATTCTTAACATGGGTTCCTCCACAGAGTTCGATCGAATTCCCAAAACGAACGGTGCGAACTACATCGCCATATTTTTCGCCAAAAAGTGCTATTGCTCCTTCCGAAACGGCTTGTTCCATTGGCACAGCAGGTTGCACTACTCTATCTAGTTTGCCTTCAATCCGCGCATTTACAAAATTTTCAATTTGTTTTAATTCATCAGAGCTGACTTTTGCGAAATGAGAAAAATCAAAGCGTAAATATTTCGAATGTACTGCTGAACCTTTTTGTTCTACATGAGTGCCTAAAACCTCTCTCAAAGCCTGATGCAATAAATGGGTAGCGGTATGATTACATTCGGTACGAAATCGTTGATTTACATCGACTACTGCCGTAAACGTATCTGTGAGGTTTTTAGGCAGATTTTTTGCAATATGAACCGCTACATTATTTTCTCTTTTCGTGTCAAGAATATAAACGATATCTCCGTTCGCAGCCTCTAAATAGCCTTTATCCCCTACCTGACCACCACTTTCTGAGTAGAATGGTGTGAGATTAAACACCAGTTGATATTGCTCTCCGTATTTTGCGGAAGTAAATTTTCTATATCTTGTAAGTTTAACGGGGGATTTTAACATCCTATATCCTACGAATTCTTGTACATCATCATCTAATATGACAGTCCAATCATCGGTTGAGACTTCACTTGCTGCTCTAGAACGGGTTTTTTGTTTTTGGAGTTCTTCTTCAAAACCAACCGTATCTAGAGTCATGTTTTTTTCACCTAAAATTAGTGCGGTTAAATCTACAGGAAATCCATAGGTGTCGTACAATTCAAAGGCTTTATCGCCAGAAACTTGTACGCCTTTGGTTGTGTCGATAATACGATCTAACAACACCAACCCTTGATCGAGGGTTCTTAAAAAGGACGTTTCTTCTTCTTTAATCACATTTTGGATTAATTGTTTTTGTGCCAGAAGTTCAGGGAAAACAGTTCCCATTTGTTTGGTTAGTACAGACACCAATCGGTACATAAATGGTTGTTTTAAATCCAAAAATGTAAATCCATAACGTACGGCACGCCTCAAGATTCTACGGATCACATAACCCGCCCCCGTGTTATTAGGTAATTGTCCATCTGCAATAGAAAATGCTACTGCTCTAACGTGATCGGAGATCACACGAATGGCAATATCTTGTTTTAGTTGCTCCCCGTAATCCACTCCCGAAATGGTTTCAATTTCTCGAATAATAGGAGTAAAAACATCGGTGTCGTAATTTGAGGTTACATTTTGAAGCACCATACAAAGGCGTTCAAATCCCATACCTGTATCAATATGTTTATTTGGCAAAGGTTCTAAACTTCCATTAGCCTTGCGGTTAAACTCCATAAAGACCAAATTCCAAATCTCAAGGACTTGAGGATGGTCTTTATTGATCAGTTCTTGTCCCGCTACTTTATCTTTTTCTTCTTTAGAACGAATGTCCACATGAATTTCGCTGCAAGGTCCACAAGGTCCTTGTTCTCCCATTTCCCAAAAATTATCATTTTTGTTTCCCATCAAAATACGGTCTTCAGGAATCAACGCTTTCCAGAACTCATAGGCTTCGGAATCCATTGAGGTGCCATCCTCTTTACTTCCTTCAAAAACGGTTACATATAGAATTTCTTTGTCTATTTTATAAACTTCTGTCAATAATTCCCAAGCCCATTCAATAGCTTCTTTTTTGAAGTAATCTCCAAAACTCCAATTTCCTAACATTTCAAATAGCGTGTGATGATAGGTATCATAGCCTACTTCTTCCAAGTCATTGTGTTTGCCCGAAACTCTTAAACATTTTTGAGTATCGGTGATCCTATTATTTGGAGGCGTGTCTTGACCAAGAAAAAATGCTTTGAAAGGTGCCATTCCAGAGTTGACAAACAACAGAGAAGGATCGTCCTTAACAACCATTGGAGCCGATTGTAAAACTTGGTGTTTTTTGGATTCAAAAAAGGTTAAAAATTGAGATCTTATATCTTTAGATTTCATGCAAAAATGTTAAGCTTAGCGTAATAATTTGTTTTTAATTCGAAACAATTTATATATTTGTTCAAAAGGTCTTCTTTATTTATAGAGGATCTTATTTCCAACAAAAATAGAACTTTTTAGGCAATGTCTAATGTAAAATATTATTACGATCCCGAAACGCTTACGTATCGTCAGATAATTCGGAAAAAAAGAACCACTTTTAAGCACACGTTGGTTTTCTTATTAGCTGCGGGTATCTTTGGTTTTTTATTTGTTTTAATTGGGGGCCAGTATTTTGAATCTCCGAGAGAAAAGGCATTAAATCGTGAATTGCAAAACTTGGAGCTTCACTTTAACCTTCTAAATAAAAAGATGGAAGAAGTGGAAACTGTTTTAACAAATATTGAAGATCGAGATAATGCGATTTACCGTCTTTATTTTGAGGTCAACCCAATTCCAGAAGCGCAACGTAAACAAGGGCTTGGTGGTGTTAACCGCTACAAAAAATACGATGGGTTTAATAATTCGGAATTAATCATTGATGCCAATAAACGTATCGACATTCTTCAAAAACGCATTACCGTTCAGTCTAAATCCCTTGATGAGATTACAGAACTGGCAAAAGATAAAGAGAATTTCTTGGCTAGGATTCCTGCCATTCAACCTATCAAAAATGATGATTTGACCCGTATGGCATCTGGATATGGATACCGAAGTGATCCTTTTACAAAGGTTCGTAAATTTCATTACGGAATGGATTTTACCGCTCCTCGTGGTACGCCAATCTATGCGACTGGTGATGGCGTAATTAAACGTGCAGACGGTCGTTCATCTGGCTATGGACGCCACATCCGAATTGATCATGGCTATGGCTATATCAGTTTGTATGCACATCTCTACAAGTATAATGTCCGAAGAGGGCAAAAAGTAAAACGAGGTGACCTTATTGGTTATGTAGGAAGCACAGGACGCTCCCAAGCACCCCACTTGCATTATGAAGTTTGGAAAGACAAAAAACGAATTAACCCTGTTAATTTTTATTACGGAAATCTGAGCCCCGAAGAATTTAATACATTATTAGCGATTGCTTCACTTGAAAATCAATCCTTAGATTAATGCATTTAGATCTTCCTATAAAACGCTATTATCGTATCGGAGAAATCGCAAAAGCATTTAATGTTAATGCTTCTTTGATTCGTTTTTGGGACAAAGAGTTTGAGGCACTTAAACCTAAAAAAAATGCCAAAGGTAACCGCCGCTTTACACCCGAAGATGTTCAAAATTTAAAGTTAATCTATAACTTGGTTAAAGAACGGGGCTATACGTTGGAAGGTGCTAAAACATATCTAAAAGAACAAGATCAAAAATCGCTTGATAATTTTAAAATCATCACAAAACTAGAAGGGGTGAAAAATGAGTTGATGAAAATTAAAAATCAACTTTAAAATCAAGCAGTTGTAAAGAAATAGTACGTCTATTTCTTTCGCATATAAATTGTTATCGGTACGCCCTGAAAATCATACAGATCTCTTAGTTTATTTTCTAAAAAACGTTTGTAAGGTTCCTTAACATATTGTGGTAAATTACAGAAAAATGCAAATTGTGGTTGGGGTGTTGGCAATTGCATAATGTATTTTATTTTAACAAACTTACCTTTCAATGCTGGCGGTGGATAGTTTTCAATAATAGGTAATAAATCATCATTTAATACACTTGTTTTAATACGCTTGGATCGGTTTTTATACACTTCCAATGCGGTTTCCATAGCTTTATAAATGCGTTGTTTTGAGAGTGCTGATATGAATACAATAGGCACATCTGTAAAAGGTTGTATTTGTTCTCGAATATGTGTTTCAAATGCTTTGGTGGTTTTGGTATCTTTTTCAATCAAATCCCATTTATTCACCAAAATCACAATCCCTTTGTGGTTGCGTTGTGCCAACCAAAATATATTTTGAACTTGACCATCAAATCCACGTTGAGCATCACAGACCAATAAACACACATCGGCATGCTCTATGGCACGAACAGAACGCATGACAGAATAAAATTCTAAATCTTCTTTTACTTTTGCTTTTCGTCGAATTCCAGCGGTATCTACTAAATTAAATTCAAAACCAAATCGGTTATATCTTGTATCAATTGAATCACGAGTGGTACCTGCTATATCGGTTACAATGTAGCGGTCTTCGCCAATTAATGCATTTATAAAAGAGGATTTACCTGCATTGGGACGTCCTACCACTGCAAAACGTGGCAAGGTCACTTCTTCTACTTCTTCCACTTCAGGCAATGCTTCCACTAAGGCGTCTAGCAAATCGCCCGTACCGCTTCCATTGATACTTGCGATGGTGAAATATTCTCCTAATCCTAAGGCATAAAACTCAACTGCATCTTGCTCACGCTTGGAGTTATCTACCTTATTAATAACTAAAAAAACTGGTTTTTGAACCTTTCTAAGCAACTTCGCAACATCTTCGTCCATGCCTGTAACACCCGATTCTACATCGACCATAAAAATAATGGCATCAGCTTCTTCAATCGCCAACTCGACCTGTTTGTCGATTTCGGCTTCAAATACATCGTCACTTCCTAGCACGTATCCGCCCGTATCAATTAACGAAAATTCTTTGCCATTCCAATCACTCTTACCATAGTGACGATCACGGGTAACTCCACTGACAGCATCAACAATGGCTTCACGCCTTTGAATCAACCGATTAAAAAAAGTCGATTTCCCTACATTTGGACGACCTACTATCGCTACAATATTGCTCATATACTTATAAAATTGTTGCAAAAATAGGAAATATCCTTTTGGTAAACTCTTTTTTATGGAAGTTTAAAAATTGTATGATTTTATGTATAGTATTTTGAAAACACTTTAAAAACCTCTATATTCAACCTTGGTTTAGCCTCAAATCTAAATCTTCACAACCAATTGAACCTTTAGTGTAAGTTCTTATATGTTACAAATAACATTGGATTTTTGATGGATCCTCATCTCCTTTATTGGAAAACATCTATCATTTACTTCCGATATAACCGTTCATATAAAATTAAAATGACAACACAATTATTAGAAAACACAATTAGCTTTATAGCAATTAGCTTAGGCTTTATTAGCTCCATTGGAGCGTTTTATTTGTTAATTCAAACAGCAACCTCCAAAAAAGGAAATCTATTTAATCTGAAAGCCAAAGAAGGGTGTTCTGAAATCATCCATTCATTGAAAAAAGGTCGTGATAGTACTACCCTTGGAATGGAAGAACTTGCTAAATATTGTACGGAAATTACCCGCAAAACAAAAATTAGCTTTTGGTTTAGTTGGGTTTTTGCCTTATTTGGATTAAGTATTTTACTCATTATAACCTATTCAGAAATGGAATTAAATTTTGGTAAAATTATTGTTTCGTTTATTTCTATTACAATAATTGAAGCTGTTTCTTTATTATTCATTTTAAAATCAAACAAATCTCAGAAAGAAATCGAGCAATTTGTTGAAAACTTAGGAAAAGACAACTAAACAAAACACTACTGAATCTATTGCGAGAAGCACTATGTTTCCCTCTTGAGAAAAGAATCTTTAAGAGTTATTATATCCAAAACGCTTGAGTTGGTTTTGGTTAGATCGCCAATTTTTATTCACTTTTACATACAATTCTAAGTGTACTTGTTTGCCAAAAAATTTCTCTAAATCTTTTCGTGCCTCTACACCTACTCTTTTAAGGGCTGTTCCTTTATGACCAATAATAATTCCTTTTTGTGTTTCGCGCTCCACCATAATCACAGAACGCATTCGGATAATGTCTTCTTCTTCGAAAAACTCTTCGGTAGTAACCTCCACTGCATAAGGAATTTCTTTCTTATAATGAATCAATATCTTTTCACGGATTTTTTCATTTACAAAAAATCGTTCAGGTTTATCTGTCAATTGATCTTTGGGATAATAGGCAGGCGATTCTGGTAATAACTCCAAAATACGATCAAAAACATTTTTTACATTAAACCCTTCCAATGCCGAAATAGCAATAAATTCTGCATTCGGTACTTTTTGTTGCCAGAGTTGAGCTTGAACTTCTAATTGTTCTTGGTTAGAAGTGTCAATTTTATTTAACAGCAATAAAATAGGTTTTTTAGAGGCCGTAATCTTATTGAAAAAAGCTTCATCTTTCAACTCTTTTTCGCCAATCTCGACCATATAAATTAAAATATCAGCATCCTCAAAAGCAGATTTTACAAAGTCCATCATAGAACTTTGTAATTCGTAGGCGGGCTTAATAATCCCTGGGGTGTCCGAAAGAATCACCTGAAAATCATCACCGTTAACAATCCCTAAAATTCGATGGCGTGTGGTCTGTGCTTTCGACGTAATAATGGATAATTTTTCGCCTACAAAGGCATTCATCAAGGTTGATTTTCCAACATTTGGATTTCCGATGATATTAACAAAACCTGCTTTGTGCATTTAATTTTAAATTTTCACAAAGTTACAACCTTCCTTTTAGACTATCTAAAAATTAAATACTTAAGAATTTTGGGAGTCACGCATAAATTCTTCCACTTTGTTCACCATAGCACGACTGCCACAAACAAAAGGCACGCGTTGGTGCAACTCTGTTGGACTGATATCCATAATCCTAGAAAACCCATCACTCGCTTTTCCATTGGCTTGCTCAGCAAGGAATGCCATTGGATTACACTCATAAAGCAAGCGTAATTTTCCATTTGGGTTTTTAGAGCTTGTGGGATATAAATAAATTCCGCCCTTTATCATATTTCGATGAAAATCAGAGACCAACGACCCTATATAGCGCGATGTATATGGGCGGTCTCCTTTTTCCAATTGACAATATTTAATATAATTTTTAATGCCTTGTGGGAAATGAATGTAATTTCCTTCATTTACGGAGTAAATCCTGCCATGCTCTGGAAATTGCATTTGAGGATGTGACAAATAAAACGTACCAATTGCTGGGTTTAAAGTAAATCCATTCACACCATCGCCAGTGGTATAGACCAGCATAGTAGAAGTCCCATAAATAATATAACCCGCCGCAACTTGTTTGCTTCCTTTCTGTAAAAAATCCTTCTCTGTGACAGGGGTTCCCACAGGGGTCACACGTCGGTAAATAGAAAAAATAGTTCCAACGGAGACGTTCACATCAATATTGGATGAGCCATCTAAAGGATCCATTAATACAACATACTTATTTTGATGATTCTGGTCGTTGCTATTAATGGCGATAAAACTGTCTTCCTCTTCACTTGCAATGCCACATACAATATTACGATTGACTAGGGTTTGAATAAATTTTTCATTGGCATACACATCCAATTTTTGTTGATCCTCTCCCTGAATATTAGTATCACCAACAGTCCCCAAAATATCAACCAAACCGGCTTTATTTACTTCATAATTGACCACTTTAGCAGCCAGCCGAATGGAGTTAATTAGTCGTGATAACTCCCCTGAAGTATATTTGAAAGAGGATTGGTGTTCAATGATAAATTCTCCTAGTGTTTGATGTTTTTGGGGCATTATGAGTTCAATTTTTTACAAATATCTAAATTTTTAGACAACTACAACGTTTTCGTAACTATTTTATTAGATAATTTTAAAAGGCTTTTAAGTATCTTTGAATCCGCAAACACAGACAATGAATTATCACATTAGAAAAGCAGTGCCTAGCGATATGCAGCAAGTTTTAAACTTGATTACAGAACTCGCAATTTTTGAAAAAGAACCAAATGCTGTTGAGGTTACAGAAGCGGACTTAATAGGCAAAGGCTTTGGGGATACCCCCGAATTTGATTGTTTTGTAGCAGAATCTGATCAAAAAGTGATTGGTATTGCTTTGGTTTACACTCGGTTTTCTACCTGGAAAGGAACCGTCTTACATTTAGAAGATTTGATTGTTTCTGA
>Ga0181563_10000171_pt1 | contig 58181 bp, 47 predicted proteins | sample 011ome_25_FD_133759 | JGI IMG/M metagenome (GOLD analysis project Ga0181563, IMG submission 133759) | Coastal salt marsh microbial communities from the Groves Creek Marsh, Skidaway Island, Georgia - 011512CT metaG (megahit assembly) | ecosystem: Environmental > Aquatic > Marine > Intertidal...
CCAACACTCCCTGACCGGGTTGATGGCATTATCGTTTTGGGTGGCGCGATTGATCCTTATCTCTCCAGCCTCTGGCAGCAAACCGAAATGGGCCCGGAGGCAGAACGCCTCATCACGTTTGTTAATCTTGCTCGGCAATATCCGAATGCTGGCCTAGTATTTTCCGGTGGCAGTGGCAGTATGCTGGACCAAGCCTATAGTGCAGCGTTTGAGGCCAGAAACCTGTTCTCGCGCCTGACCGATCTCGATCAACGTATTGAGTACGAGGGTCAATCGCGGAACACTTTCGAAAACGTGATCCATAGCCAAGCCATGGTAAGTCCGCTGAGCCGTGAGAACTGGGTAGTGATTACCTCGGCTTTTCACATGCCTCGAACCATGGGGATATTTTGTGAGCAAAACTGGGCGGTGATACCCTACCCAGTTGACCATTATGCAGAGAAGAGTAACCTGATCCGGATTGATTTTGATTTCATCAATAATCTACAAGTTCTTAGTATTGCCGTACGCGAATGGGTCGGATTACTGGCCTATCAATTGACGGGCAAGACACGTCACTCTTGCCCACAATAGATCTATAAAAACAGCCATTAGTGCTACTTAAGTCCTGTTAGGGCGCGTTCTGCAGGCGCAGCATCAGAATGGCCGCACGCTTTGTTTGCATAGATAAAGTGGCCAGGTCTCCGGTTTCTTCATTGGTGTGCCCCTTGCTGCTGCCCATTCCCAGGGCGTCAATAGCCATATCCACGTAATCTGCGGTGAAGGAAACATCTGCAGCCCCGGCAAGTAGTGGAATAACAGCTGTCACTTCGCCAAACCCAAGATCCTGGCTGACGCCACTGTAGATTTCGAGCAGGCGTTTATTGCCTGCCGTGGGCGCCATCGCCGGATAGCCCTCGCTGAACTCAATCACGCCCTTGGTGTGAGGATAGTTAGCAGCGACGATAGCCTGCATTTTGGTCTTGACCCGGTTGAGCTGAACCTCGCTAATCGCGCGAATGTCGCCAGTGACCAATGCAGTCTCAGCGACAATATTGTCTTTACCGAAAGCGGTACCGCTCTTGGTCTGGTCGTTGTGTGTCACCGTCGTCCCACCCAGGATTTTTCCAGGGTTAAACGTCAACAAGTCTTCTGTGCGAAGCTCATTATAGAACGTCGTTAGGATTCTGGCGGCCTCGTAGATGGCGCCAGCACCAATATCCTCGCGAAAAATCTGCGATGAATGGGCCGGTTTGCCAGTCACTTTCAGGTTCCAGCCAATCGAGCCCCGCCGTGAGACGTTCGCCGTGGCAGGGTTACCATCACCGTTTTCAAATCCGAGGGCGATATCTGCATATTTGGCAGCGTCTATCAGTGCCTTTTTGGACAGGGCTAAAGGTCGACCGCTGAGCTCTTCATCGCCGGTCATCACCACCGTAATGTCCATGGACGCCAAAGCCCCGACTGCCTTCAGCGCACGTACTGCCTCCAGAATAATCAGATCGCCGCCTTTCATGTCACCAACGCCTGGCCCACGAGCAATTTGTTGATCCAGCATTTCGAACTTTTGAAATGGGCTGTCAGCTTCAAACACCGTGTCGAGATGACCGATCAGCAAAAATTTAGGGCCTGACCCATTGCCGCGGTGTTCCGCAATGAGATGTCCGGCGCGATTGAAACCGCTGCCATCTTCCCAGCGGCTGTTGAACTCCAACTGATTGAACTCCGCCATCAGCAGATCGCCCACGGCGCGTACACCCTTGAAATTCATAGTGCCGCTGTTGATATTGACCAATTGCTCCAGTGTCGCGATAGCGTTAGGCGTGTTTTTATCAACCTCAATGACAATGAGTTGCTCGATATCAGAAATTTCGGCGTGAAGGTTGGCTAATGGCGCCAGGGCCAGAAAGATCATTAATCCCAGACCCGATTTGACGTGATTCACGAGATAACTCCTGATAAAAGCGCGAATGAAAAAAGTTTGTCAGCTGCATTGGCCCATACTACACCAGCAGTTCTCGAGATACTGCGCCTGATGCCAAACTGCGTGTCCCCCCTTTGCCTCCTGGTTCAAGCAGACACTGATTCGTCGACCAAATCCACTGTAAACCCTGTATGATCTGCAACCCAAAAAGAAAGACAGGCTCAGGGGAGTGACCGATGCCAGGTTCAGGCAAAAAATGCGACATGGAGAAAAACGGGTGATTGAATTACTGATCCCTTTACTCGGTTTTATTGTGATTTCGACGATTACGCCAGGGCCAAATAATCTTCTGTTGGCAACCTCGGGCATGCGCTTCGGTGTTAGAGCAACCATACCCCACATGTTTGGTATCCATCTAGGTGTCTATACCATGACAGTACTCTGCGGGCTGGGTATGGGGCAGCTGTTGTTGGCAGTGCCGAATGCGTTGCTCGGTATGAAAATTTTCGGCAGCCTTTACCTGGTTTACCTCGCCTGGAAGATCATCGGCTTTCGACTGACGGAATCATCGAATGAAATAGACCGACCCATGACCACTGTCGAAGCAGGACTATTCCAGTTTGCCAACCCCAAGGCCTGGCTTATGACGACCACTGGGCTGAGCCTGGCAATACCCATCTTTGACTCCACCAGTTTGGCCGTCGTGTACTTTTGCCTGGTGTTTGCGACCTTGGGTCTTGCCTGTAATTATGTCTGGGTACTCACTGGCTCGCTGTTGCAGGTCTGGCTGCGACACTCTGCTTACCGATTATGGATCAATTCGTTGCTGGCTTTGCTTACATTGTTCACGGTTGGTATGTTCTGGTCTGGCCATTGATCCGAAAAGCGCCTAGCGTGCCATACAAATAAATCTGAACTGACATCCACGGAAGACGTGACTATGAAAATGATACGACAGTTGGCAACAGGCTTAATATGGATTGGCTTGGTCAATTCAGCCATAGCAGGTCCGCCGAAGAAAGGCCCTGTGATTGTCGACTATGGCCCCGTATTTGAGGTGCCGGCGTCTGCCTACAATCTCAAACCGGGCACTCACTACAAGGTGAGCATGGATGTTGCGGCGACGGCCGCGGACCAACTCACGGTCAACCGCAATCTGGAGTCCGCAGCAAGGTTTGTCAATATGCAGGCGCAAGCCGGTATGCCGGCGGAAGACCTTGAGTTAGTTGTCGTGGTTCATGGTTCGGCGGCGAGAGATCTGTTGAACGATGACGCCTACTTCGAGCGCTTCGGCCTGCCTAACCCCAACTCGGGACTGCTGACGGCGTTGCAGTCGGCAGGTGTCACTGTGTATATCTGCGGTCAGACGGCCGCCTTCAACCAGTTCAAGCCGACAGATTTGCATGGCGGTGTGACGATGGCCTTATCCGCCATTACCGCCCATGCTCGGCTCCAGGCGGAAGGGTTTACCCTGACGCCATTTTGACCCCTATGGTTAGCGCTTCTGCCAGATTGTCATCTCAGCCACGGAGTGCTGAAATTTACGCTGAGTTTCTCGAATCACAAAAGGGATATCCTGGCAGCCTCGAAACTCAAAGTGTTCGTCCAGTGCCGCGTGTAATCCGTCCAGCGTGCTGAAGTTCTCACCGTTGACCTTGTAACCCCCCAACCAGTGTTCCACCTCTGTGTATTCCTCCAGCCAGGTGTAGGGCGAGGTGATAATCAGCCAGCCCTTATCATTAATTCGGCTGACGATACGGTCGAGAAATAACCTAGGTTGATACAATCGATCGATAAGGTTGCCAGCGAAGACCAGATCATAATTTTTGAAGTGAGGTTTCAGGTTAGTCGCATCCCCCTGAGAAAACTCAATCTGATTGCTGATTGTCGCTAAATCGAGTTCTACTAGCGATTTTTCGCGGTAAGCGACCAGATGACCTTCGGTCGGTATGGTATAGCGAACCTGTCCGCCCTCTTTGAGCTGAAACGCAGACTGGATAAAGCGCGCCGAAAAGTCGATGCCGTCAACGTGTTTGAAATACTTGGCAAACTCAAAAGTAGAGCGACCTACGGCGCAGCCCAAATCCAGGGCTCGCCCTCTTGGCTGATCGCCAATGGCTGCCATGCTCGCTTCAATGCAAGCCTTCGGAAAGTTGGGAACCGAGAAGTATTCGTCGCCGTAATGGAACTCCAGGTATTGTGAGACTAAATTGTCAGTTTCGTAGGTGTTGACTTTTTCCACAGGTAACTCCGCATGTTTGGCTTCTAGGTATCTAAATCCAGCGTGTTGGTAAAAGTGCCGACGGAATGCGTAGCGCGCATGTTTCAGACTTTCGTTGCCGGTGGCAATCCAGGATCCACCCTTGATCAAGTTGTGCTTGCCATCAAATGTGGGGGTTGAAAAGTCATCATAGATGGGATGTACCTTGAATCCTGGGTAAGTATCGATAGGGGTTTCAGTCCACTGCCAGACATTGCCGATGATATCGAAAACAGCCTCTGTGGATTGATCGTCAATGATGTCAGTCGCAAACCGGTCAACTGGGCAAGAGGAGGCGAAGTACTCCAGGTTGATATTGCCCGGCGCCGTCTGCCAGTCAACTTGATCGGTTTCGATGTAAGTTCGCAGGGCGCACCATTCTGCCTCTGTGGGTAATCGAATGTTTCTGCCGGTTGTTGCAGCCATCCAGTTACAGAAGGCCTTAGATTCGAGATAGTTGACCTCGACAGGCCAGTTAAGTGGCAGAGGAACTTCTTCAACGAGGTTTCGCTGCAGGTATTGGCCATTCCTGTAGCGCCAGAAGCGCGGCATTGTGGCCTTGCTGAAGGCGAGCCAGTCGCGCCCCTCTTGGGTCCAATATTCGGTTTTCTCATAACCCCCGGCCTGAATAAATTGCAGGTATTCGCCGTTGCTAACCAAGTACTGGCTGATCTTGAAAGCCTCTACCAAGACGTTTTTGCTACCGTACTCGTTATCCCAGCCGTAGGTGGAATCGTTTTCCGCTTTGCCAAGGGTCAGGCTTTGTTGGCGGATGTTGACCAGCTTATTTTCGGGCGTGGTGCCTACTTCACTGCAGCTTTCCCAGCCAGTCATCGGCTGGACAGCTTCTAATGGCAACATGCGGATGATCACCGATGAGGTTTCCAGGTGAATCCGCTCATGCTCGACACCCATGAGAATGGTCCAGGCTGGATCTTCCTGAGTCAGCGGCACTTTCAGCGGTATCTCATCAATGAGTTGATTAACTCTGGCTCTAACCTGGTCTCTATAGGCCCGCACAGAATTAACGGTGGGCCAGTCATAGTGGGCATCATTAAGATCGTCCCAGGACATTTCATCGACGCCAATGGCAAACATGGACTCGAAATCTGGATTGATGCGCGCCTCAATCAAATGGGCAAGCAAGAGTTTATTGATGAAAAAAGTTGCGGTATGGCCGAAATAAAATATCAGCGGGTGTCTAAGCGGTTCGGCTCTTTCGTAGTAAGACTGGTCATGGCGGATGATTTTGAACAGAGATTCGTAGAGATCAAACGTCTGGTTAAAGTAAGCTTTGAGTTCCTGGCGTTTGGTCTCGCTGCTACCCGTATCAAGTCGCAGTGTCTTGCTGATTCGTTGCTGAATATCCATTAATCGGTGGTCTGTCCTATTGGCCGAAGGCAAGTTGGGGAGTATATACCTTTTTTACAGGCAAAGTCCGCGTCGAAAAAACCCGTCCAGCAGAATCGGTTGTTGCAGCTTTGGCCTCGCTATTAGAGGAAACTTGAGCGCATTTTGATCCCCCAGCGACCATCCTGCTTGATCAGTACATAGAGTGACTCATAGGAGCCGATGACAGAGCCATCGGCACGTAAGCGTTGAAAGCGCGTATTGACGTGCACCTTGGACTGACTCAGCGTAATAATCTTTCGATCAAGCCAGATACTTTTGTTCCAGCCCGTGTTGGGTAGGGTCTCAAACAGTACTGTATGTTCTCGAATCGCGTCATCGGCTGTCATCCAGCTGCGCATGGCACCTTGAGCAAGGCGAAAGTGTGGAAAGTGGTAGGTCGCGGCATGGCCGACGGCGTCTCGAGCACTGAACGAGGTCATAAAATCGTCCAGCACAGCGAGCACAGCGATTTCTATCTCTGCCGCGCTCTCAGATTCGGCGATTATGGGCGCGGCTGCGGCTGATGCAGTAATGAACGGAAACCCCAGCAGGGCGCCAAGTAACAGTGCGGTAGTCAGAATTTTCATCTTTTCTCCTTGGACTACAAGTAAACCTTCTCTAGATCGTATTTAACTGTTGGCTGAATCGCAGTTGAATGTTAGTTGAATGTTAGTTGAATGTTAGTTCGGCGACCAATGCTGCAGCTGTTAGCGTCGCTCAGCCTCTGGGCCGAACCCATGGAGCCTCTTTTGGCGTCCTCTGATTCATATTCAGGCCAGACGAGCGCCGTTTGGGACATCGGCGTCAGGAATTGCCAGTACGACGGCGCCATCCTGTCGGTGAAAACCTGTGACCAGGCATTCCGACATTAAGGGGCCGATCTGCTTAGGTGTGAAGTTGATAACAGCTACCACCTGTTTCCCCAGTAGCGAGTCTTTGGTATAGAGATCTGTAATTTGCGCACTGGACTTCTTGACCCCCAGTTCATCACCGAAGTCGACTTGCAGAATCCAGGCTGGCTTGCGCGCTGCCGGAAACGCTTCCACTCCGATAATAGTCCCCACTCTGAGCTCAACCTTCTGAAAATCCTCCCAGTCGATGTTTTGCACGCGTGCAGCTACTCCCGTGTGATGACACGCGTTTATCGGTGTCGACTGAGCGAGTGTAGGATGACCAGCCGGCCATTACAATGTGATGCGCCGCCCGCTTGGCGCAGCTGTGCAATCCAGAGATGCACAGGCTGATACCGAATACCAGCGTAGGTAAGCGAGATCGACATTTGATAGGATGGACGAGGAGGTTTTACGGGGCTAGATCGACGATAAGGCGAAACTGCCATTCAAGGCCCAGAAAAGGTTTTCTTATACAGTGCAATCTATCCAGTAAAATCTATAGAGTACAAGCTATTTAGTAGAAGCTGGTCAGTAAAAGCTGGTCAGTAAAAGCTATACAGTCTTATCTTACTGCCTTGAATCACCAAATCGCGAAGTGTTCTCGCGGAATAGGAACCCGGTTGATGAAGACACAACATATTATCGTCAGTGGCGCCGGTATTGGTGGATTGACGGCGGCGCTGAGTCTGGCACAGGCGGGCCATACGGTGGAAGTGTTTGAGCAGTCGCCCGAATTGGCAGAAGTGGGCGCTGGTATCCAGCTGAGTGCCAATGGCATGCGTGTCCTGAATCACCTGAACTTAATGCAGGCCGCGGCTGCCGTCAGCTTTCTGCCTGAGGCGGTTGAGATGCGGGACTGGCAGTCCGCCAGATTGATTGCGTCAAATCCTCTGGGCGCTAAGGCGCAGACCCGGTTTGGATTCCCCTATTGTCATATTCATCGGGCCGACCTGATATCAGTATTGCGCCAGGCTGTGACTGAAAATCCCAGGATAAGGCTGTATTTAGGTGTCCCCATTGAAGGCTTTCAGCAATCTGAGACTCAGGTGACTCTTGTTGCCAAGGGTCAGACCCGTGTGGCGGATTTACTGATCGGAGCCGATGGCATACATTCGCGAATACGTGAGGGATTGTTCGGTCGCCAGGCGCCCACCTTTACGGGCAATGTGGCTTGGCGCGGTTTGGTACCTATAGAACGACTGCCAAAGCAGCTGGTTCGCCCGGTTGCCACAGTCTGGTGGGGACCGGGCAAGCATTTTGTGCATTATTATGTCCGTCAGGGACGTCTGGTCAATTGTGTTTGTGTCGTCGAAAAGTCGGGTTGGGATACAGAGTCTTGGACTGCACGGGGAGAGCTTGACGAGCTTAAGGCGGATTTCGGCGGTTGGCACGAGACGATCCAGACATTGATTGAGAATATGGACCCGCAAGACTGTTACAAGTGGGCCCTGTTTGATCGCCCAGTGATGCCGCAATGGAGTCAGGGTCGAGTCACTCTGTTGGGTGACGCCTGTCATCCCACCTTGCCGTTCATGGCGCAGGGGGCGGTCATGGCGATTGAAGATGGCGCTGTCCTGGCCAGTTGCCTTCAAGCAGAAGACACAGTAGAAGCCGCCTTGGGTCGCTATGAAAATATACGGCGAAAACGTACTACCTTGATTCAACAGGGCTCGCGCCGCAATGCTCGAGTGTTTCATCTGGACGGCCTTCAGGCGCGATTGCGAAACCGCGCCGCAAAATTTGCCAGTAGTCGTCTTACAGACGGCATCTACAGCCATGACGTGTACGCCGAGTTCGATACTAAGGGATCAAGACAGATCGTGTGAATGTCAGATCAATCGGCGTATATTCACACCTAAGCCGAGGTTCGCGCGTCAACTCATCGGCAAGCAACGCTAGAAGGAAGAGTCGGAGGTTCAGTCATGAACAAAGTGGAAGGTTTACATCATCTGGCGATCAGCACCGGTGATATGAAGGGTCAAATCGAATTTTTCACGGAAAAATTGGGCATGCAGCTGCAAGCGCTATACTGGATGCATGGTGTTGAGAATACCAAACACTGCTTTTTGCGCCTTAATGATGAGAGCTCCATAGCCTTTGTGCATAACCCCGAGATCGAAAAAATACCAACGAAGATCGGTCAGTCTCACGCCGGTAATGCCGGTGCCAATAGCGCGCCCGGCACCATGCAGCATCTGGCATTCAAGGTAAAAAATGACGAAGAGTTGTATAACATGCGGGACCGTTTGCGCAGCAAAGGGATACCTGTGCTGGGTCCAATCGAACATGGTTTGTGTCGGTCTATTTATTTTGCCGGGCTGGAAAACCTGACGCTCGAGTTTGCCTACTCAAATGAGCCAATTGACAATGAAGCCTGGGTCGATCCGGAAGTTGTTGAGCTGTTGGGTATCAGCCCTGCCGAGTTAGCGCGTTACAAGCAACCCGCTGACTATCAGGGTCAAGGGGGCAAGGTCCCGCAGCCGGGGGTCGATGCGCCGGGCCCGCACATGACAAATTATCCGGCCGGCGCCTATGAACGGGTGATTGCGATTCCCGATGCCGCTGTGCTCAACATGGTCGACAGCACGCCACCGGTGAAGCGCTAGGCGCCAGCCGTGGAGCCGCTCAACTGTTGCTGCCGAGCTTATAGTCCTGCAGGTTTGGTGTATGAGTCATTCGCCAATAGTCGACCAGGCGCCAGGGCGAGTTTGAGACGACGCGACCATGACGGTTCTTGTACCAGTTGTTGACGCCCGGGTGGGTCCAGACCATCCGGTTATGCTCCGCATCAACCCGCGCGTTATAGTCATCATGTGGATCCCGCCTGACTTCGATGCGACGCTGGCCAGCCTCGATCATCCGTATCAGGCACTGGACTATGTATCTGGTCTGGCATTCAATATGAAAAATCAGGCTGCCGCCATGACCGAGATTGGTGTTGGGGCCGTAGAAAAAGAACAGATTGGGAAAATCGGGTGTGCTCATGCCCAGATAAGCAAGAGCATCGTCTCCCCAGGTGTCCGCTAGGGTTTTTTCAGTCGTTCCGCTCACAGTGATCGGCCAAAGGAACTGATGGGCCTGGAAACCGGTGGCGTAGATGATAGCGTCTACCTCGTGCTCCAGACCCGCATCGTCAACCACTCCCTTGTCGGTGACACGCCGAACGTTTGATGTTAACAGGGTAACGTTGTCGCGTTGTAAGGTCTCACACCAGTGATTGTCGATCAACATGCGCTTCGCAAACGGTGGATAGTCAGGAACCACCTTGTCCAGCAAGGCCTGATCACCATTCAAGGCGTCGCTGAGATTACGAATGTAGATTTGGCGATGTCGTTCGTTGTCTGCATTCAGGGACCTTTCCTGGTGCAGCCATTCTGGGTCTTTGTGAATCGAGTCCCAGATACCATCACCATAGGCCCAGAACAATTTGAATCGATACCAGTTCTGGTAAAAGGGCACCTTGTTCAATAACCATTGCTTGCCGGCGCTCACCGTTCGGTGGTAGTCCGGCAGAATTCGAATCCAGTGGGGAGACCGTTGAAAGATAGTTAATTGGCTGACATGCCGAGCGATCTCCGGCGCGAACTGCATTGCGGAGGCACCGGTACCTATGACGGCTACGCGCTTACCCGTCAAATCGATGCTGTGGTCCCATTGACTTGAATGGAAAGCCGGGCCCTGAAAGTCAGCCTTGCCCTCGAATTCAGGCACCTGCGGCCGGTTAACTTGGCCCACAGCGCTGAGGACGATATTGGCGGTTTCCTCTGTCTTTGATCCATCGGCAGCGCGACTAACCACTTGCCAGCGTTGCAGGGCTTCTAGCCAAGTCAGGCTCACTACTTCGGTGTTCAGTCGAGTATGCTTCAACAGGTTATATTTGGCGGCGACCTTATTGATGTAGTTGTAGAGCTCATCGCGCTTGGAGTAGAAGCCTGACCACTCGGCATTGGGTTCAAAGGAGTAAGAATAGAAGTGGTTGGGCGTATCAACGCCGCAGGCAGGATAGGTATTCTCATACCAGGTGCCACCAAGAGAAGGATTTTTTTCAAGAATTTTAAAGGGCAGGCCGAGCCGCTGGCATTCGATGCCGGCGCACACACCAGACAGGCCGCCGCCGACGATGATGACCTGAAAATTCTCAAGTAGCTTGGGTGCCGGCCGATTCTGCCACTGAACGCGTTGCCGTGCTGAGTCGACGAATCCCATGTCCTCCAGCAACATCGGAATATACTCCGGCGGGACCTCCTCACCTACCAGATTTGATGCCAGCTGCTGCATAACCCCCGCGTTTGGCAGTGCAGGTAATTCACCCTGATGCTCGGTCAGCACGGCTAGTGCCAGATCACGAATATGCTGCTGCCTGGCAGCTGACATTTTTCGAGTGCCATCTATGTCACCGCGGGATGGCAGTTCAGTGTGGTCGAATATCGACAAGTCACCCGTTAGCTGGGCAATTGCGACCATTAAGGTGGGTAGGTTCGCCGCCCGAAGGGCGTCCTTAAGGGTCAGGTTATCAGTGGCTTGCATCGCTTTCTCAACGGAGAATCGTGAGGTTGATTTATACCATGTTCTGGCGGCGGACGGCACAACGAGACATGCGGCCACAGATCAGCCAGGTCCAGAAGTCAGACCTGAAAAATCCAGGCCTTAAGCTTGGCGGCTGATCTGATTTTATGCTTTAGTAGCGGATCATTAACCATCAACTTGAGGCAACCCATGGCGTCAGTCATCGCTAACGATATTTTGATTGAATACGATACCTTTGGCGAACCTGGTGGTCGCCCGCTGTTGTTGGTCATGGGTCTCGGAGCGCAGATGACCCGTTGGCGTAAAGAGTTCTGCGAGTTGCTGGCGGCGCAAGGTCACTATGTCATTCGATTTGATAATCGCGATGTCGGCCTGTCCCAGAAATTTGATACGGCGGGTCTGCCGGATATGGGCAGGATACTTGCGCAGGCGGCTGCCGGTGAAACGGTCTCAGCGGCTTACTCACTGTCTGATATGGCCAATGATGCGGCCGCCCTGCTGACTGCGCTGGATATTCCCACGGCCCATGTTTGTGGTGCGTCGCTGGGTGGCATGGTCGTTCAGGTCATGGCGCTGGAACATGGCTCCAGGTTGAGGTCCATGACATCAGTGATGTCGACGACCGGCGATCCAACATTGCCAAAAGCAACGCCCGAGGCGATGGCAGCGCTGATGAGCCCAGCCGGTAATAGTCTTGAGGCGGTTCTGGACCGAGCGGTCAGAAATGCCGCTGTGATTGGCGGCCCCGGTTTTCCGGCTCCAGAAGCGGAAATACGTGCATTGGCAAAAAGTGATTATGAGCGCTGCTTCTACCCTCAAGGGGTGGCGCGACAGATGGCGGCAGTCGCAGCCACGGGCAACCGACGTCCTCGATTGGAGAAGCTGGTGATGCCGACTCTGGTTATTCATGGTGAAGACGACCCGCTGGTGCCCTTGTCTGGTGGTCTTGATACCCATGCGGCGATACCCGGTGCCAGCCTGAAGGTGTTTGAAAAAATGGGACACAATTTACCCCAGCCTTTGTGGGGGGCTATTGTCGAGGCGATTTCTGCACATACGCTGGCGCACGATTAAGCGACCCTAAACAGATTTACCCTCCAAGTGCTCATTCAGGGTAAGCTAATGGGTAAATGGTAGGTTCGAAACAGGTAAACAACTATGAATCAATTTGATGTCGTTATTGTCGGTGCCGGGTTGTCCGGTATTGGAGCGGCCTGGCATCTCCAGAATCTATGTCCCGGTAAGACCTATGCGATTCTTGAAGGGCGTTCAGAGGTTGGGGGTACCTGGGACCTGTTTCGTTATCCAGGCATTCGCTCTGACAGCGATATGTATACTCTGGGCTACAGCTTCAAGCCCTGGCGTGATGCAAAGGCCATTGCCGATGGCCCCTCGATCCTCAGTTATGTCAACGAGACGGCGGATGAGAATCATATTCGCCAACATATTCGCTTCAATCATATGGTGAAATCTGCAGCCTGGTCGACCACAGAGGCGTGTTGGACCGTGACGGCGGCCACAGGACCTCAGGGTGATCTGGTACAGTTTCAATGCAATATGCTGTTGATGTGCAGCGGCTATTACAGTTACAAGTCCGCACACACACCGGATTTTGAAGGCTTTGAGGCGTTTCAGGGTACCGTCATTCATCCTCAGTTCTGGCCGAAAGACCTGGATTACAAAGGTAAAAAGGTGATTGTCATTGGTAGTGGCGCGACGGCTATGACGCTGATACCGGCCATGGCCAGCGATACGGCCAGTATCACTATGCTGCAGCGCTCGCCTACCTATGTGGTCTCTAGTCCGGCTGAGGACAGGATCGCCAATACGCTGCGCAAGTACTTGCCGGAAAAAATCGCCTATTCGGTCTCTCGTTTTCAGAAAACCTTGCTGCAGGGCATTCTCTACAAGCGGACACGAACTCAGCCAAAGAAGATTAAGGCGTGGCTGCTGCGCATGGTGAGAAAAGAGCTGGGCCCCGACTATGACGTCGCGAAGCACTTCACCCCAACCTACAATCCCTGGGATCAGCGCATGTGTCTGGTGCCCGACGGTGACCTGTTCGTTGCCATCCGGTCCGGCAGGGCAAAAGTGGTAACAGACCACATAGACCGATTTACAGAGACCGGCATCAAGCTTCAGTCAGGGGATGAGCTGGAAGCGGACATCATTGTCACAGCGACCGGGCTTAATCTGGAGGTGCTGGGAGGAACAAGCTTCAGCGTCGATGGCGAAGCCGTGGACTTTGCCGACACCTTTACCTACAAAGGCATGATGTATTCAAGCATTCCCAATCTTGTTCAGACCTTTGGCTATGTGAATGCCTCCTGGACATTGCGTGCCGATCTGACAGCCGAGTATACCTGTCGTCTGATCAATCATATGGATGCGACTGGGACGCGGCAGTGTACGCCACAACTGCGGGCGGAAGACGAGAATATGCAAAAACGCTCCTGGATTGAGGATTTCTCAGCAGGCTATATGACTCGAGTGATGCATCTTTTCCCCAAACAGGGAGATCACATTCCCTGGCAGAATACCCAGAACTACAAGCTCGACAAAAAGATGATACGCCGTGCCCCGCTGGAAGACGGGGCCTTAATCTTCAGCAATGGCCAATCTCCGGCAAAGGGCCAGGATCAACAGACAGAACGCGCAGCCTGAGCTGCGCGGGCGTTGAGGTTATTGCGCGCCACCCCGTAGCAGTCGGCCCGGCATGGCACCCGTTGCTACGCCATGAGCAAAGGTCACCTCACCGCGCTTGATAGTCGCGATATAGCCCTGAGCCTTTTGGATCAGGCGCTTGCCGTCCCCGGGCAGGTCATACACCATTTCCGGTGGCTCGAGCTGCAGCTTGTCAAAATCGATAATATTAAAGTCGGCAAGATATCCCGGCGCGATCACGCCACGATCATTCAGGCCGTAAACGCTGGCGGTATTTTGGGTCATCTTATGAACGATAAACTCCACCGGCAGTGTCTCGGCAACGGTACGGTCTCTAGCCACATAACTCAGCATATAGGTGGGTACGCTGGCATCACACAGCACGCCACAGTGGGCGCCGCCATCTGACAGGCCAAAGACGCTGTGATCGCGGGTAATATTGTCGAAATAGGGGCTCAGGCTGCCCTTGTAACCCCCGAAGAAAAAGATAATTTGGCGTTGCTCGGCGAGCGTATCCATCAGCACGTCCAACGGCTGCAGTCCCCGCGCCTCAGCAAGACCTGCAATGCTGTCCCTGATGCTCGGCTCGTAGCTCAGTGCATCGTCCAGCGGATACATTTCGTGGTAGCTCGTGGTGAATCGCTTCGCATCGGGATTGCGATGATGGATGGGTTGCTCAGTTTTGATTCTTTCGCGAAATTCCGGGTCGGCCAGTAGAGCAATGCGTTCATCGAGGGGCAGCTGTCTAATGGCCTTGTAACTCGGAAAAATAGCCAAGGGATTAATGGTACCCTCGAGACTCATCAGAATGGAGGCAGGGCGTGCGCCACACTGGGGTCGCAGGCTCAAGCCAGCGTTACTCATTTTCTCCGCCAATTGCCAGATCTTGTCACGGTTTCCAGGTGCGGTGAGGGTAGTGATGGTGCGGCCGGTTTCGCGCATGATCTGCTCGATCCAGTTGAGCTCATCGTCATCTTCCAGATAGTCACTGATGATCTCGATGGTGCCATGGTCCAGATCCTTGAAGGCGCCACCGATGGCGAGCATTTCTTTGGCGGCCGCGTGAGTGCCGGGCACCAGGTTGCCGGCCTTGTCAAGGTGACCGTAAAAGCGGGAGGTAGAAAATCCCAGCGCGCCGGCCTTGAGTGCCTCGCGGGTGACGGTCGCCATGCGTTCAATGTCCTCGTCACTGGCATCATCGTAACAGCGATCGCCCATCACATAACGTCGAATAGCGACATGAGGAACCTGGCCGCCGACATCCATGACATAAGGTGTATCGATCGCCTCGAGATATTCGCCGTAACTCTCCCAACCCCAGGGAATGCCCTCGTGCAAGGCCGAACCGGGAATATCCTCAACGCTTTCCATCAGCTCGATCAGCTGGTTTTCATCGCCGCCGCGAACGGGTGCGAAACCGACGCCACAATTGCCCATGACGGTGGTGGTGACGCCATGCCAACAACTGGGTGTAAGCTGTTTATCCCAGCAGACCTGACCGTCATAGTGAGTATGAATATCGACAAAGCCGGGCGTCACCAGATGGCCTGCAGCGTCAATTTCCCGTGCTGCCTTGCCGAGGTCCTGGCCGATCGCGGCAATCAGGCCGTCTTTAACGCCGATCGACGCGGTAAACAATGGCTTACCCGTGCCGTCGGCAATATTGGCATTCCTGATGATCAGGTCAAACATAACGTCACCTCACCCTTAATGGATAGTGAGCAAAGACTACTTAAATGCCGAGTGTTTGTCACTTCGCGTCCCTGTGATAGGGTTAACGTCGAAGTTTCTCTGTCATTCACAACAAGATGCTCACTATCATGCCCGACACGCTACCCAAGACCATGCAAGCAGTTGTAATCGGCGCGCAAGGTTTAGAATCCCGCTCGCTGGCCATTCCGGTACCGTCGAATGAACAGCTACTCATTAAGGTGCATCGAGCTGCGCTGAATCGCGCGGACCTGGGCATGGCGGCCGGCCATCGACATGGCCAGGCAGGCGGAGCAGGCGCCATCGCCGGACTCGAATGGGCCGGTGAGGTGGTCAGGGTTGGCGCGCAGGTTGTCGGTTATCAGGTTGGTGATCGGGTCATGTGTGCCGGTGCCGGCGGTTATGCAGAATATGCCATCGCGGATCCAGTGCGTACTCATCTGATCCCCAGTGGCGTGGCGTTTGGTAATGGCATGACCTATGCCGAGGCCGCCTGCCTGCCCGTAGCTCTCACCACTATGCACGATGCGATTGTAACCCTGGGTCGATTTCAGCCGGGACAGACAGTCCTGATTCAAGGTGCCAGCTCCGGGGTCGGCATCGTGGGTCTGCAGATTGCACACTTTCTGGGTGCCGGACTCGTCATAGGTACCTCGACGAACTCGAGTCGGCGCGCGCAACTTTTGAACTACGGCGCTGATCTGGCGCTGGATTCGAGTGTCCCTGACTGGCACGAGCGCGTGCTTGAGGCTACCGATAATCGCGGCGTCGATCTCATTGTTGACCAGGTGTCAGGTGGCGTAATGAACAATAATATGCGGGCGACTCGCATTACCGGCACTATAGTCAATGTCGGGCGACTGGGGGGCATGCAGGGTGAATTCAATTTTGACTTGCATGCGCTGCGCCGAATCAATTATATCGGCGCGACCTTTCGAACCCGCAGTCGAGAGGAAGTGGCACTGATTAACCAGCTGATGATGCAGGATATGCAGACAAACCTCGCGGCCAATCGTTTTCGGATCCCCATAGATCGAGAATTTCCCCTTGCTGCCGCGGCCGAAGCGCAAGCCTATATGGCGGCTAACCAACATTTCGGCAAAATTTTGTTAACAACGAATACTTAAGGCCGACCGGATCTCGCGGACCGGCTCTCTATGTTGTTGCAGATGTTGTTGCAGATAGTGTTGTAGGTGGTGTTGTAGATAGTGTTGGTTTTTAGCATTCGAGGTTAAAATGATTTCAGGCCTGTGACAGTCAGGCCGTGGCATGATCGACGCGCTGTTATGACCTGATGTGATAACTTGAAGTCATGATGCTATCGCTATCCAAAGGAGCAAAAGACGATGACCCGACTGAATGAATTAACCGCTGAAGAGCGCCATATCATTATTAACAAAGGCACCGAACGACCCTTTACCGGTGAGTATGATGATTTTTTTGAAGGCGGGCTCTATGTTTGTCGTCAATGCGACGCGCCGTTGTATCGGTCTGAGGACAAGTTTCATTCTCACTGTGGCTGGCCGAGTTTTGATGATGAGATTGAGGGTGCTGTACGCCGAGAGATAGATGCAGACGGACGTCGAGTTGAGATTCTCTGCGCCAGCTGTGATGGGCATCTGGGTCATGTGTTTGAGGGCGAAGGTCTAACGGCAAAAAATATTCGCCACTGTGTCAACTCTGTGTCGATGAAGTTCATCAGTAACTCAGCACCTAAGTAACAGATGTTGCGAGCGCAATCAGTTTCTCGGCGGTGCCGCGCCATGGCTTGTCAAGGTGAGGACTCGTAGGTTCGATTGGATGACCCTTTGATCCCGAAAAATTCAGAATCAAAGGGCAGAAGGGCGAACGAGAGGATGCGCAGGTTCAGGTTGTACTCGACGGTTGGAAGTATTTTTTGCTGCGCCATAGTGCAATAGTTAACAGCATAAAAATACTGCCACTGATGGCCGCCGCAATGGGTCCGCCACCTTTGCCATCGGGCAGCAGGTTGAAGACAATCATGGCTATCGTAACCTGGGTTGAATAGGCTGTAGCCAAGGGCCAGGTCAAGGGTGTCATCTTCCAGAAGCCATAAGCGCCGCCGGCATAAATTAGCCAGTGAAGGGGTTCAGTGGCCTTGGCCCACCAACCTACCAGTGTGTAGCCAAACCAGACCTCCTCCCAACGTTCATAGGGTTTGGTGAAGATGTCAAAGGGCATATAGATAAAGGTCATGTAGAGACAGAACGCCCAGATCAGATTCATCCACCAGGGGCGTGGGCTTAGGAGTGCTTTAATTTTGCCTGACATGCGGTGCACCTCATTGCTGAAGATTTCAGAGCTGTTTATAGGGTAAAGCTGTTGAACACAGTGCTATTGAATACAGTGCTATTGAACACAGTGCTATCTAAGAGATTAAAACTATTGTTTGGGTAGCGTGCCGACTGCAACCATGACTTCGTTGCGCCGCAGAAAAGGAAGTGTGAAAGGTGCATTATAGCTAGCGCCAACGACATCTCCAAGCGGCTCTATGCCGGCTCTGGCGAGCTTCTCCAGCAGTAGTGCCTGATGAGTCGCCAGGTTTTCGTCGGTCCAGCGGCCAGTGTAACGATGGACAGCCATCAGCTGCGAAGGAATTTCCTGAATCTTAATCAGCGGGTTAGTCGGCTGCGGCACGGTTTCTCGAGTAAATTGTGCCGGTACAACAAAGGCAATCGACCATCCGGCTGAGTCGTATCTCTGCCTGACTGGAGCCGTCATGGCAATCGATTCGCTCGGCGGGCTTTGCAACTGCATGTCCGCAGGTATACGAGTTGCAGTAACATTCTCTCCTGATATGTACTTGAATAAACGTCTAAATCCGATGTTTGCCGCATCATTGCGGTCGCTGATTTCGGTGACAATCGTCTCTGCAACGAGATAAGCGCCGTATTGTCGATACTCAATGTCATCAAATTCAGCTAACAGCTGATAGGTAGGTTCTTCGATAGCCATGACGTTGAGGGTGATTGATGCCAGTAAAAGGGCCAACAGTGGAGTACGGGTTTTCATGAATAATTACTCGGCAATAGGACGAGAACACGGATGCGAGTGTAGCGTACTTGTGTCGTTACGTCAGCTCGGGTGAATTGGATCGAGGGATGAGGAGGCGAGTCGATAACTCGAAAATTTGATGCCACGGAGCACAACTTCAAAAGAAGGTTTCAGGATCCGCGCCCCATCGCGGCATCATGCCAGCGGCGTCGATTTTCGTCGCTCGAAGAAGGCTCTGAATCGCCGAAAATCGCCTTGATCCAGTGACCGTCTGTCGGATTCGGTAACAAAATATACCGGGTTCCGAACAGGGCCTTATCCTGCCGCATCAATGCCTTGCGATCAGTCACGTTATCCACGTAGTAGACTCTGCTGAAGTCGTTTAGATTGTCGCCCATCAGTAAGACCACCTTGTGGCTGCTGGCGATCTCGTTTTGCCGCACTTGCTTGTTGGAGGATTCTCTCAGTACTGTCAGGTGGTTTGTGTCAGCATACGGAAAGCCCAACCGAATCAACTGATCCAGAGCATACTGATAGGTTGCGTCGCCCTGATCACGACTGGTGACATAAAAAACCTCAACGCCATGGACGGCACAAAAATTGAGAAATTCCAGCGCACCCGGTGCCGCGCGAACGCGATTCAACGGTATCCAGGCATCCCAGCTTGGATCATCGAAAAAATCCTGATCTGCTTCAAGCAATTGGGCCCAGTAGTCTCGAGTATCCAGAAGGGTATCATCCAAATCCAGAATCACGGCCAGCGTTTGACCGCCTGGTAGTTGCTGCGCCAAGGCATGTTCAACTTGGTGCTGCGCCAGATTATAGGCTTGATAGTATAGGGCCTCGTATTCAGCGGCGGTTTGTTTCCAGGCGACTGCAACGTCGAGGATATTGGCCGGCTTTGCCGCAGGCGCTGGTGACCAGTTTGAACAGGCGCTTAACAATGTCAGCAACGCTACGGCGCTGGATGTGATCAGTTGTCCGGTTTCTAGGCGTCGAGGCATTATTGCACCAGTCAGGTTAGTGAAGAGGCCAGCATTTTTTTTCGCATCACTTTCGCGCGGCGATCCTCCCCATTATGGTGCCATCCAGGGGCCAAAAAGAGATAACCAAACCTGGCTTTCCAGGTAGGTGCGTCGCGACAGTCGCGCCAGAGAGTAGCGTACTCGTGCGTCGCAACGGTAAGCGGATTTTGGCTGTTGATGTTGCGAGTCAGCCCGTAGACCGGCGGCTCCTCCTCTTGTTCGGCAGCAAAGGTCCCGAACAGCCTATCCCAGATGACCAGAACGCCAGCATGATTACAATCCAGATAGACGGGGTTGGAGGCGTGGTGAACGCGGTGATGGGATGGCGTATTGAAGATCAGCTCGATGGGTGTTGGTAGCCTAGTGACCAGCTGGGTATGGACCCAAAACTGATAGATGAGATTGAGACTGATCATCAAAAAAATCATTAAGGCATCAAAGCCCAGTAGCGGTAGCCAGAGCCAGAACAGGTATTTATGCAAGCGTTCCCCAACGCCTTGACGCAGGGCTGTGCCGAAATTCAGCTGAATCGAAGAATGGTGAGGGACATGCCCCGCCCATAACAAGCGCACCTCATGATTAGCGCGATGGAACCAGTAGTAAGTAAGGTCATCCAGGAAAAACAGCATTACCCAGGCCCACCATTGGCGACCGATGACGTCTCGCAGAGGGCTGATCTCATGAAGTGCAGAAAAAGCGATAAAAGCGAGAATTTTCGGTAACAGTTCGGTAACAGCAGAGAGAATTAACATCGACAGAGAGATCAGTGAATCCTTTAATCTGTACAGGTGAAGTTGCCTTTTATGGCTCAGAATTAGCTCAATGCCGATGGCAAGTAGGAATAACGGCAGAGCGAACGCGGTTAAGTTGTCCTCATTAAGCTGATTCAATATCTGATCGATAGTCATAGGCGTTAACGATCTGGTGATGGGTCACCAGTGGACTTTAGCATGAACCCGACACCTGGCAATCCTCTTCATTGGCCCGAAGCAGATGTCAAAAAAGCCAGCATAGATTTTGACTTCTCCCTAGCCCCTCTATTAGGATGGCGCCCGTCTACCGGGTTGGACTGCTGAATGGCCTTACAGGATTCGACGGACTGGCCAAAGGAGTTTTTTGGGGTCGGTATCTAAGCGTGAGCAGCTCCGCTTTATCTGCCGAGGCTTGGCACTCGGCAACTTTTCACTCGGTGGCGACGGGTCCAATCTTGGGCTCCCTGCGTACACAAGTTCGCTGGTGATAGCGCTAACGCAAATGACGGTGACAGTGCTTAGCGTGCGGACAAAGACGAGGTTCGGTAGTGAGCGAAGTCTGCTGGAACTCGGCGAAGAATTTTTCTTGCCAATGGTATTTGGTAAAAGAACTGTTTAATGAATAGAAGGAATGAACCATGAAAAGCTTGTTACCCCTGTTACTGCTGGTCCCTGTACTCGCGCTTGCCGCTGAACCGCCAGCCAAAGAAATGGTCTGTCGGGCCTGTCATGGTGCAGGGGGTGCTGCCCCCTTGATGGACTTGTATCCGAAGCTGAATGGCCAGAAGAAAGGTTATCTGGTGAGCTCGATGAAGGCTTACAAATCTGGAAGCCGACAAGGTGGAATGGCGGCCGTGATGGGCGCTCAGGCTATGGGCTTGACCGATGCGGAAATAGATGCCCTAGCCAGTTATTACAGCAGCCAACCGTAACGCCGCTGCTAGACCCTATGAATGCAGGGCCGCGAGTCTCCCTCGCGGCCTTCTTGCGACTGTCACCAGCGTCCCTGACGCTATCCACTTAAGCGGATAACAACCGCATCCCTGCCGCATAGACTCGAGGTGATCTGAGCGTTTGCCGGTATCTGCAAGCAGTACCGCCGAACAGTATCTGAACGATTCGGTTGAGCTATCCGTTGAGCTATCCGTTGATCTAGGCGCGTCTGTAGCTTATCCCGATGGTCGAACTTGAGAGAATATGGTAGCTTTGAAGCCTTGCTCAAGACCGGTCCGTGTCGGGTGTCGATCGCCGTGACAATGACCTCAAGTGGGCATCCAGTGCTTTCATCCTGTTCCACTAAAGAGGGTTCGATATGGATCTGTCCTACGGCAGCGAATATAGTGAATTTCGCGAAGAAGTCCGGCGCTTCATTGCGGCGAATAGAGATAAGTCGCCTTCACAATCGACGGCGCGCGAAGCCGAAGGCCTGGCCTGGCAAAAACTGCTGCTGGAAAATGGCTATCACTCGCGGACAGTGCCCAAGGCCTATGGAGGCTTTGGTGCCGAACCAGACATACTTAAGTCACGGATTATCTCCGAGGAATTTTCTGCCGCTCAGCTCAGTACCGGGCTGGGTGGACAAGGCATCTCCATGCTGACCCCAGTGCTGCTGGAGATGGGTACTGAGGCGCAGAAACTGCAATTTATCAAGCCGACCATTATGGGCGAGATGATTTGGTGCCAGGGCTATTCTGAGCCGGGCGCCGGGAGTGACTTGGCGAGCCTGACCACCAAGGCTGAACTGGATGGCGACGAATGGGTTATTAATGGCCAGAAAATCTGGACCAGTACGGCCCAACTCGCCGACTGGATATTCTGTTTGGTACGCACTGAACCCGAGGCGCCCAAGCATCAAGGTATTTCGTTCCTGTTATTTCGTATGGATACGCCCGGTATTGAGATACGCCCGCTGGTGGACATGACCGGTGATGCTAATTTCAATGAGGTCTTTTTCACCGATGTTCGAGTACCCAAAGATCAGATTGTGGGTCAACGAGGTCAGGGCTGGCAGGTCGCGAATGCCATTCTTGGCCATGAACGGGGATCTCTGGCGCCACCTGATGCGGCTGAGAATCGCCTCAAAGGTATTATTAAGCTGATGGAAACCGAGACTATCAATGGCCATCGAGTGATGGACAATCCAATCTTTCGAGATCGGCTGCTGAGGCTTCAAGGGCAAGTGCTGGCCATGCGTTGCAATGATATGCGCTTGCTGTCGGCGCGCATCAACAAGGGCCAGGACGCGCGTCTGGCAGGTATGATCGTAAAACTCCAGGGGACCGAGCTGCGCCATGAACTGGAAGGTTTTGCGATTGATGTGATGGGCGAAATTGGTCTCGCCTATGAGGACAATCCCTATCTTCGCGGTAATGGTTCCTGGCAGTACCAGTATATGTATTTCCTAGGCTTGATTATCGGTGGTGGGACCTCGCAGATCCAAAAAAATATCATTGGAGAGCGAGGCCTTGATCTGCCTCGAGAACCTAAAGTGGCAAACGCCTAAGGAGCTTTGACGATGGAATTTGGTTTATCTTCGGAACAAACCCTGCTGCAAGACACCGTTAATCGCTTTCTTGATGAGCAGGCTCCACTGGCCACGGTACGAAAAATCGCCGCCGCCGAAATGGATGACAGCGCGATCTGGAAGGGTCTTGCGGCGCTGGGGATACCTGCGCTGCTTATCCCTGAGCACCTAGGGGGTGTGGGTTTGGGAAGCCTGGATGCGGCAATCGTGGCTGAGTCCCTTGGCTATCATGCAACGCCCGCGCCCTTTTTAGGAACCGCTGTGATGGCGCCCATTGCCTTTATTCAGAGCGCGCAGCAAGAGTCGCTTCTGGGCGCAATGGCGCAGGGAGACTATCGTGTCGGTATTGCCTTCGGTGAGGCGATTGGTGCACGAAACGATGCAGGCACGCAGGTCTCCTCAGGCAAGTTGACGGGCAAGGCAATCTTTGCGCTGGATGCAGCGGCTGATGGCTACCTCGTCGCGACGCGCGATCAACATTTGTATTTTGTTGAAGCGGCAGCGAAGGGGTTAACCAAAAGAGTGTTGACGACGGTTGACAAGACTCGCTCGACAGTGGAGCTGGTGTTTGATGGCGCGATTGCGCAATTGGTGAGTCGCGATCCTCAGGTTTTTGAACGAGTGCTGGATGCGGGGCGTGTGATGCAGGCTGCCGACACACTGGGTGCAGCCCAGTATGCGTTAGATCAGGCGGTCGAATACGCCAAGCAACGCAAACAATTCGACCGCGTCATCGGCTCATTTCAGGCGGTCAAGCATATGTGTGCTGAGATGGCCGCGAGCCTCGAACCCTGCCGGTCCCTAATCTGGTACGCTGGCCACGCACTAGACCATATGCCCGAGGAGTCGCGGGTCACCGCCTGCCATGCGAAGGCGCATTTGGCTGAAGTGGGCAGATTTGTCGCCAAAACGGCCACCGAAGTGCATGGTGGAATGGGCTTTACCGATCTGGTTGGTTTGCATTACTGGTTCAAGCGCATCTGCGCCAATCGGCAGCTGTTAGGCTCACCTGAGTTAGTCCGAGAAGAAGCCGCGCGAATACAGGGTATGGTTTCTTAGGAAACATTCTCTTGCCTGAGTTGCTGAATGAGATGCATAAATTAAATGCGGTTCGCCTGGATCGAGTTGTTCGGTCCTGGTGAGGAGTCGAGAGACATGAGTGAAGTTCAAACACAGAAAATGAGCCGCCTGCAGGCGATCGAGATACTCACAGCGCCAGATCAGCCCTATGAACTGATCGCGGGACAGGTCTGGGGACGTGACTGTCGCATCTTCAAAAACGCTCCCGCAACACTTCGCGACCTGTTTGATTCGACTCGCAGCGACGAGACCTTTTTAGTCTATCAGGACGAACGCTACAGCTTTGAAGAGACCTGGCAGCGAACGAGTCAAATCGCCGCAATATTGCAGAATGACTATGGCGTTACCAAGGGCGACCGAGTTGCGGTCTCCATGCGCAATTACCCTGAATGGATTATGGCTTTCAATGCGATCACGTCCATCGGTGCGGTCGCTGTAGCGATGAACGCGCTGTGGCTGACGGATGAGCTGCAATATGGCTTAGAAAACAGCGGCAGCAAAGTCCTGCTTGCCGACCAGGAACGAATCGATCGATTAGTGCCCATACTTGATACGCTGACAGTCGCCGTGATAGCTGTTAGACCGAGCCGGACCTTGCCAGTGGGCATGGCCGACTTGGCGCAGCTTCTTCAGGACTGTGGCCCAACGGAAATGCCTTGGGTGGCGCTTGATCCGAACGATCCGGCGACGATCCTTTACACCTCTGGCTCAACGGGCTATCCCAAGGGTGCCGTCTCTTGTCATCGCAATATCATTACTTCCTTGATGTCTTGGGAGCTTGAGGGTCAGATCGCGGCACTGATGAGTGGCGTGACCGCGCCGGCTGAAGAATATCAGGCGGCGACCTTGCTGGCCGTGCCCTTGTTTCATGCAACAGGACTCCTGGCAGTGTTGCTGATGAGCTATCGAAGCCAGCGCAAGATGATCTGCATGTATAAGTGGGATGTTCAGGCCGCCATGGCACTTATCGAGCGGGAACGTGTATCAACCTTCGTGGCACCGGCGGCCATGACCGGTGACCTGGTGAATGCTGCCGTTCAATCAGATTATGATCTGAGCACTCTGGCGACCGTAGGCGGTGGCGGAGCCCCTCGAGCGCCTGAGCAGGTCAAGCGAATCGCTCGATCTTTTGGTAAGGCATTGCCCAACACGGGTTGGGGCATGACTGAGACCAATGCGATCGGAACCGGTATCAGTGGAGAGGATTACCTTGCGCATCCCGGCAGTTCAGGCCGGTGCTCAGCGGTGCTCGATATTCGTATTGTCAATGAGGCGGGTCAGCCCTTGCCCGTTGGCACACCCGGCGAGCTACAGATTCGAGGAGCTTCGATTATAGAAGGCTATTGGCAACGGCCTGACGCTAATGTCGAGACGTTTGTCGACGGCTGGTTGCGAACCGGCGACGTCGCCTATGTTGATGACGAAGGCTATGTCTATATTGTGGACCGAATCAAAGACCTGGTGATTCGTGGTGGTGAAAATATCGGCTGCGCCGAGGTTGAGGCGGGTCTGCTGGAGCACGACAATATCCTTGAGGCTTCTGTTTATGCTGTTCCTGACGAACGACTTGGAGAGGAAGTGGGCGCGACTGTCTATGCTAACCAAGATCTGACTGAAGATGCACTGAAGGAATTTCTCATGGCAAGAATTGCTCGATTTAAAATTCCGCGGTATATCAATTTCAGCTCAGATCCCTTGCCAAGAATTGCTTCCGGAAAAATAGATAAACGCAGATTGCGAGAGCTTGCCGTCAAACGAATTCAGTCATGAATATCAAAGGCTTCTCACCGGCGACCGCCATGGCTATCGTTGTCGCCAATATGGTTGGTACCGGCATCTTCACCTCCCTGGGTTTCCAGCTGCTGGATATACACTCTGTCTTTGCCATATCGATGTTATGGCTGGTTGGTGGCGTAACAGCCTTGTGCGGAGCCTTAAGCTATGCAGAGTTGGCGGCCCGCTTACCGCGTTCTGGTGGAGAATACAATTTCCTCGCCCGTACCTATCATCCTCTGGCAGGATTCATCTCCGGCTGGATCTCAGTAACCATTGGTTTTGCGGCGCCAACGGCGCTGGCTGCGATCACTTTTGCAGCGTATTTGTCGGCTACTATTGAAGGTATTCCCCGCACCGGGTTTGCTGTAGGGCTAGTGGTTGTCCTGACGATCATCCATTGTCTTTCCAGGGCAACCAGTGGTGGGCTGCAAAGTGGAATGACAGTGCTCAAAGTCGTCTTAATTTTGTTGTTTTGCACCCTTGTAGGTTTGTTTGCTGGCGATCCTCAGCCGATCTCACTGATGCCGCAGAGTGGTGACGGGAAACTGCTATTCAGTGGCGCCTTTGCGATATCGCTAATTTATGTCAACTACGCCTACACGGGCTGGAATGCCGCGACCTATATCGCGGGCGAAATGGACCATCCACAGAGGAATTTGCCGTTTGTTTTGATAGGCGGCACTTTAATTGTCATGGTCTTGTATCTGCTGCTAAACATCAGCTTTCTGTATGGAGCACCCATGGAAGCCATGATGGGTAGAATTGAAATAGGCTTTGTGGTCGCAGGTCATGCATTTGGCGAGCAGGCCGCCGAAGCGATGGGAGTTGTGCTTTCACTGATGTTGATATCCACCGTCAGCGCGATGATACTAGCAGGTCCGCGAGTGTTGCAGGTCATAGGTGAAGATTTCTCCGCATTTCGTTTTCTCGCGGGTGTCCGTAATGGCGTACCTGTGAAAGCCATTATTTTCCAGTCGACCTTAACCATCCTTTTTATTGTGACCGGCAGCTTTGAATCAATACTGATTTTTTCGGGATTTGTGCTGGGTATTAACACACTGTTCGCGGTCCTTGGCGTTTATGTTCTGCGCTATCGAAAAATTGGCGAGGATAGTCGCTATCGTACCTTCGGCTATCCGTTCACCCCCGCTATCTATTTATCGATCACCCTCTGGACGTTAATCTATATCCTCATCAACCGGCCACAGGAAGCATGGGTTGGTCTTGGACTGATTCTGGTTGGCTGCGCAGTTTATTATGCGACGACCCGCGGCAAATTCGGCTTATCAAATTCCCGGGGTTAGCGAGGAAGGGTTTGCATTATGTTGACTGTCTTCACAGCAAGAAAAATCATCACGATGAACCCGTCATGGCCCACAGGCACTGCGATCGCGGTGAGGGACGGACGGATAGTTGAGGTCGGCAGCCTGGAGTCCTTGCAACCCTGGCTTGAGCAACATCCCTATTGCATCGATCGCCAGTTTGAGGGCTCGGTCATCCTGCCCGGCTTGATCGATCCTCATCTGCATCCGATGATGGCCGCGGTGCTTCTGCCGATGCAGTTCATTACCGCAATGGAGTGGCGATTACCCTGGGAAACAGTGCCAGCTACTGTCAGCCCGCAAGCCTACCAAGAGAGCCTGAGGAAAGCGGCAGCAAAGAACGAAACCAGACCTTTTTTCACCTGGGGCTATCATAAGATCTGGCATGGGGAAATGAGTCGAGACTTGCTAGATGAAATATTTGGCTCGCAGCCGGCGGTGGTCTGGCAGAGGTCTTTTCACGAAGTCTATCTGAATAGCGCCATGCTGGAGCTGTTAGGTATCGATATCGAAGTGCTACGCGGGCGGCACCAGATCGATATTGATAAGGGTCATTTTTATGAGCTGGGGCTTGGTTATGCTATCAACAAACTGAATCCAATTATCATGGCAACTGACTGGATTCTCGAGGGAATGACGCGCTTGAAACAGCTGGTCCAGTTTGGTGGACATACGACGGTAGGAGATATGGCCGTAGGGCTGTTTGACTTTGAGAAGGAATGGCAGCTTTGTCAGCAAGTGTTCGAGCAAGATAACAATCCTTTTCGAATCATCAGTGTCGCCCATGCAAACGGCTTTGGCGTTGGGCAGGGCGAGCTGGCAGCCACAGTTTCATTCGTTAAAAATCTGCAAAAACGCAATTCCGCGCACGTACAGTTCGGCAAGCGGATCAAGCTGTTTACCGATGGCGCCTTTTTCTCACAGTTAGCGATGATGCAGAGTCCGGGCTACATAGATGGGCATTTAGGTGAGTGGTTGATGCCTCCGGATGAGTTTGAGCGAATCGCTCGTGCCTATTGGAACGAAGGATTCCGTATCCATGTTCATTGCACTGGCGATCTGGGCTGCGAGCTGGCGTTGGATGTTCTTGAGAAGCTGCAGTGGGAACGCCCTCGGTTTAATCATGGGTTTACAATTGAACATTTTGGCTTTTCGACCCCCGAACAGGTTGATCGGCTCAAATTACTGGGCGGCTCGGTTTCAGCGAATGTGTATTATCTTCGAGAGCTCAGCGGTGCCTATTCTTCGGTGGGTATTGGCGCCGAACGCGCCTCGCAAATGGCGCGACTGCAGAGTTGCGTTGCCCAGCAGATCGTCACGACTTTGCACTCGGATTTTCCAATGGCACCGGCCATGCCGCTGCATAATGCCTGGGTCTCATGTACGCGCCAAAATATCAATGGTGACGTAGTCGCGCCGCAAGAACAGTTAAGTCTTGAAGAGGGATTGAAAGCGATCACGATCAACGCTGCCAAGGTGCTTGGCATTCAGGACGAGACCGGCAGTTTGCGCGCCGGCAAAAAGGCAGACTTCGTCGTCTTGGATTCAGATCCCTTTGCTGCAGGTATCGACGGATTGTTGAACATCTCCGTATTGGCAACGGTGTTTGAAGGTCAGGTGCATACCCTGTCTGAGCGCTCGGGAGAGATCTGCATTCCAAGTCCAGGGTGAGTCGGCAGGATTAAAATTGTCGCGTCTCTCCTATGTTCAAGACCCATGCGCCGAGTACACCAAAGTTTGTGCTGGCTGCCCCTTTGAGGAATCGCTGCGGCGGTTCAGCCAAGGGCTCATCAGACAAGTCAAAGGTCCCAAAGTGTACTGCAACTGCGCGACGGGCGCGCAGGTCATCGGCAGCGGTCAGCGCCTCTTCTGGGTTCATGTGGGACTCTCGCATCATCGCGATGGGCTCATAGGCCCCGATGGGGACCGCGACTAAATCAAAGGGCCCGAGCTTACTGCCAATGTCTGCAAAGCCGTTGAAGTAGCCCGTATCGCCGGCAAAATAAAACCGGCGCTCAGGCCCGGTGACAGCCCAAGAGGACCACAGTGCTTGGTCATTATCGGTCAGGCTTCGCTTGCTCCAGTGCTGAGCGGGCAGGCAATGGACAGTCACGCCCTTAAAATCTCGAGTCTGCCCCCAGTCCAATTCCTCAACCTTGTCGATGCCAGCGGCGCGCAAGAGCGCGGCGTTGCCTAGGGGGACAAAAAAGATGGTGTTCGCGTTTTGCTTTGCGAGCGCGACCAAAGTGGGCAGGTCAAGATGGTCATAGTGATTGTGGGATATCACAACGAAGTCAATGGGCGGAAGATCTGCCATCGCGATCCCGGGTTTCACATAACGGCTAGGTCCTATCAGGGGCACTGGGCTAGGTCGATTTGACCAGGTGGGATCGGTTAAAAAGCTAACGTGCGCCATCTGCACCAGTAAGGTTGCGTGACCGACCCAGGTTACAGTGGGAACACTGTGCTGAGCATTTTCGCGAAGAAAGGCACCATCATTAGGCTGCCGTACTGGCGCACCTTTATCGTCTCTGAAGTAGGTTCCAAGGCGCCGTAGAAAGAAGGGAAGGCGAACGCCCAGAGAACCGTGATTCAGCTCGCCGAAAGAGTTGGTAAAGCGGCCTTCAGCACTGCGCTCAGCAGGGGCAAAAAGGGTGCCAGTTTCAGCATCGATTGGTACTGCCGCAAACATGCTGATCAGTAGCAGGACACCCGTTAGACAGCTGTGTCGCACATTGTTCTCCTGTTAAAAATTAAAGTGGTTAACCTGGTGGCCAGATCCTGTTCCAGGGTGCCTCAGGCATGAGGGTCTGCAGGTTCTCCCCGCAGAATCTGCTTCGCTTGGCGCCGGCAGCGTTCGGAGCAGTATTTGACCTCTGACCAGGTGCGTGACCATTTTTTTCGCCAGGCAAAAGGGCGGCTGCAAGCCGAGCAGTGTTTCGTTGGTAACTTTGTTTTATGGTGCGTCATGCTTGCCTACTTCAGTTGGCCAGGCATAATAATCGAAACTGTCCAGCGGTCTTGAAACTGTTTCTCCTGCCCAGTACTCGCGGTAAATACCCTGTGGGTCCCAGGTCTCGGCCTGTTTTTCCAGATTGAAGTGTCGCCCACCACGAGGGTCAGAGCCAACGCCGGCGATGTATTGCCAATTGCCCCAGTTGCTGCAGGCATCGTAATCGATAAGTTGTTCGGCAAAATATCCGGCACCACAGCGCCAGTCTAAGTTGAGCTCGTTGACGAGGCAGCTGGCGGCAATTTGACGACCACGGTTGCTGAGTAGCCCGGTTTGAGTGAGTTGGTTCATACAAGCATTGACGATCGGCCAGGGTGTTCTGCCGGTACGCCAGCGATGAAAACGCTCCGAATAAAAAGTGGTGAGGGGACGCTGTCCGGTGACACCGGTAAAACTGAAGAGGGTGCCCTCATGATGTTTGGCGTGCCAGCGAAAGAACTCACGCCACAGAAGCTCAAAAAGGATCCATTGGGTTGATTCATTGGCTCCTTGTTGCAACTCGTACTGTTGTAGCTGCAGGAGTATCTGAACTGGCGAGAGGCAGCCCTGCGCGAGCCAGGGAGAGAAGCCGGTGGAAAAATTTTCACCAAAGAATTGGTTGCGGGTTTCCTTATAGGTTGAGGCTGCGTTGGTGCTGAAATAGTTGGCCAGGCTTTGCTCGCCGCTTCTTGCACCGCCAACCGGCGAGCGCCCTGGCACACGAGTTTCTGTCAGGTCGAGAGCGGGTAGGTCGAGTTGAATCGTTGCGGGTAATCCCGAGGGTGTTTGCACCGATTCCCGAAATGCCTTCGACTCAAGAGCGCGCCTAAAATTCGAGAAGGTGGCGGGAAATTTTTGATTAAATTGCACGGTTTGCTCGAGATAGAGTGTTGCGCTGTCGTACGCCTCGAAGAGAATGGTCGAAAATCGCTCTTGCAAAGTTGCCCAGATCCCGGAATTGTCGTTGCCGTGCTGCCGAGAGCGGATAACGCGATTAAACTTTTCGGTGCTCAACAGATCGAACATGACCTTACCGGGATTACCTTCGATAAGATGCAGGACCTGACCGCGCTTCTCAAGTGCACTTTCCAAGTCAAGCAGAGACTCACAAATAAATTGCCAGCGATGGGCTCCGATTGGCCGGTTACCAAACCGATCTGACGTAAAGCGTTGCTCGTCGAGACAATAGACCAGGGTTAAGGCGTTATCCTGGGCAGCGGCCATCAGCGCCGGATTGTCCTGCAGCCGCAAATCATCAGTGAGCCAGTAAAGGGTGCTCATGGCGTTAGCAGGTAGGCGCTGATCAGCAGTACGACCACCCAGCCGGTAACATTGGTTCGCATGCGTCGATAGTAGACGGGTTGCTGCCCCAAGCCGGGCAGCCAGCGCTCGCCGGCCAGTAGCAATAGAAACAGAAACGCAAGGATGACCAGAGTCAGTGTCGTCGTGAAGATCAATGTAAGGACAGCCGCGATCACAACCAGGTTGCTCAGAACCAGAACCCATCTTAGCTCGCCAGTCGAGATTGCCCTTTGCAGCAAGGTGGTAGACCACCAGTTTCCGGCCAGAAAAGCGAGGATGGCGACTGAGTAGGCCTTCAGCAGCGCCAGACTCCAGGGCGCCGCCGGCAGAAGTAAACAGCCCAGCATGGGCAGAAGTCCTGCATAGCCCAGCGCAGTAATGAACCGTTGGTCTCCCGGACTTTTAGACATGGTGGGCGGCGATAACCTGAGGCGAGTGTAGTAAAGGCGTTATAAAAACTTATTACGTTCGGTGTGAATGGTTGGATCAATGAGGCATGAGAGTGTCGTAGCGAAAGGCGTGACCACAGTCTACCTCACGAGGATGCGCGGCGTCCTGTCGGTTAAGCTGATGTGCTGTGACTCAATGCAACTTTGCCGGCCGAAGAAGAGCGGATCGTTTTATCGACAGCGGATAGGAGCGAGAGTGTCTTTCAGGCAGAATAAGTCGAAATTATCCAGCAGGAGAGCGACCCATGCCCCAACCCATGGCAGAACAACCGGTGATCTATGATGAACGGGACGGCATTGCGATTATTACCATAAATCGTCCTGACAAGAAGAACACCCTTACAGAGTCAGTGGTTCAGGGTATTGCTGATGGTATAGATCAGGCGACTCGGTCACCGCAGGTAGCGGCGATAGTGCTGCGTGGCGCCGGCGATACTTTCACGGCAGGTTATGACCTGACCAGCAAAGAGCGTTGGGATACGCCCTACGGCGCACCGACTGTGGAGGCGCGAAAGGGTGCCTGGGATCCTGTTCGCGATATGCAGTTCATGGGGAACAATGTTCGACGGTTTATGAAGATCTGGGAGTGCCCAAAACCTGTGCTGGGCGAGATTCGCGGCTGGGCAGTAGGTGGCGCGACAGATCTGGTGCTCTGTTGTGACCTGCTGTTTATGGCCTCTGATGCCCATATTGGTTATGCGCCGAGCAGAATCTATGGTACGCCCACGACCATGATGTGGGTCTATCGACTGGGCCTCGAACATGCCAAACAGTTCCTGCTCACCGGGCGGGCGATTGACGCAGAGACGGCCTTGCGAATTGGACTGGTTTCCTATGTTGAAGAGCCAGAGAAACTGTCGGCCATGGTCGAGGCAGAGGCGCGGCGTTTTCGGCATATTCCAGCGAATCAACTGGCCTTGAACAAGTTATTAGTCAATCAAGCATTTGAGAATATGGGATTGAGAACGACGCAAATGCTGGGTACTTTTTTTGATGGTGTGACCCGTCATACAGAGGAAGCCTATCGCTGGGTAGAGGGATTCGAGGAAAAGGGCTTTCGTGAGGTCATTCGTGAACGAGACAGGCCCTGGCAGGACTATGGTGAACGGCCGCGGCCGAGTGCGCCGAATAACGATATCGCCGGCAAGGAGGACTAATCATTGCATTCCAAGTTAGCTGAGTTGGTTCAAATCCTTGATTTGGAAAAAATTGAGGACGACATTTTCAGGGGTTATCACCCGCAGGGCGAGCAGGGTCGTCTTTACGGTGGTCAGATTATGGCCCAGGCTTTGATCGCGGCTGGCCGAACTGTATCTGCCGAGCGTCCGCCACATTCTCTGCATGGCTATTTCTTGCGTCCGGGTGATCCAGCAGTGCCCGTCCTGTTTATGGTTGAGCGCATCCGCGACGGGCGCTCCTTCACTACGCGCCGTATTGTTGCGATTCAGCATGGCCGAGCGATCTTCAGCATGGACTCGTCATTTCAGGTGGTTGAAGAGGGTTTGAATCACCAGGCTGAGATGCCGGCTGTGGAACGACCAAGCGATGCCGCTGTTTCTCGAGTTAATCAGGACGATGCTTTTGTGACGTTTCTGCTGGAATACAAGGCCAAGCTGGCGCGTCAGCCATTAGCGCCAAAGCAGCATCATTGGTTTAGAGCAAACGGCGCCATACCTTCCAGCGACCCCCTGTTGCATGCTGCGTTATTGACCTTTCAGTCAGACGATGCCCTGCTATCAACCTCTCGACTGCCCCATGCGGGTAAATTTGAGCGTAAAGATATGCAGTCAGCCAGTTTGGATCATGCTATGTGGTTTCATCGCCCTTTGGTCCGCGCAGATCAATGGCTACTCTATGCCCTTGATGCGCCCCAGGCCGCGGCAGCAAGGGGCTATAACCGCGGTTTGATGTTCACCGAAGCCGGCGATTTGGTCGCCTCGACCATGCAAGAGTCATTGATGCGGTTGCGCAAGAATCCCTGAGGCGAATGCGCTAAACTGTCGCCGTCAGGAATCGGTTTGGGCCAGTGAAGCGTCGATGAGTAACTTACGCAATGCATATCTGCGAGAAATGGGCGTTGACGTCTGGGTCCTGCGTGAGCATGTGCCTAGTAACCCGGTTAGCATTGAGCGCCTTGGTGGTAAAAATCCTTTAGCGCTCGAGTCCGCACCGAGTCGTCCGGTCGCCATGGCGCAGACGCTGGCAAACAGCGCCTCGACAAGGGTAGCCTCGACTCGACCAATTCAGGCTCCGCGTCAACCTGCCTTGCCAGAGCCCTCCGTCGTGCAAGCGGGTCAGAAGAGCCAGCCAAGTCAGGTCAGGTCAAAACAGGACGGGCTTAAGTCTGTCGGTGAAAGTGAACCTGAGTTCCTCCTGTGTTTCAGCGACTATTCCGTGGCTGATCAGGATGTCAGTTGTGTCTTTTACCTGCCTTATGCGACCCCGGGGTTACCCATCGAGGTTCGTCGTTTCGCCGACAATGTGGCAGTTGCGCTGTTTGGCCAAGTCACAGCGCCGGAACGCAGTGAATTACGCTGGCCTATGGTTAAGGCGGCACATATTCCGCAATCGGCGGTCGAGGCCAAGCAGGTGGTCGCCGTTCGGCTGGAGCAACGTGGACGGCAGGTGTTGGTATTCGGGCAGGCCGCGTTTCAGTTCTTTGATATTGCCCCCCAGACTCCGATAGGTGCGGCCTGTTCAGTAGCGGGTAAAACCCTCTGGCCGCTCGCAGAGGTCGGTCATTATTTTACCGATGCCGAGGCTAAACGCCGGTTGTGGAAGACGCTGGTAGCCATTAAGGCGCAGACTCAGCGCCCAACTGGAACTGGTCATGTCCAGTGAGGCGCTGAGGCCAGAGTTCCTGCCGATGCAGGCGTTGGACCTGAAGGATGTCATCAAAAACGAGCGCCGTGCCTATTCCCACCCCTGGATAGAGGGGATTTTCCGAGACTGCCTCGCTTCGGGCAACGAGTGCTGGCTGCTGAAGTTGAAGGATCGCATTGTGGGGCATGCAATTTTGTCTATGGGGGCTGGAGAATCGCATCTGCTCAATATCTGTGTGAATCCTGAGTTCCAGGGTCAAGGACTGGGCGAGCAATTGCTGGTGCACATCATTGAGCGTGCCGCTATTAATCACTGCAGCTGTATATTTCTTGAGGTGCGAGTCTCTAATCTGACGGCCTACAGGCTCTATGAGCGGCAAGGCTTTGCTGAAATAGGGCTTCGTAAGGGCTACTATCCGTCGCAGATGGGTGCAGAAGATGCGCGAGTACTGGTCAAGGACCTGATACTCGAGTGAATGTTTCTCATCGATGGTTTGCATCGGTATAATGCCCCGCGCTTTGCAGATCTGAGACCTCATGGCAATTATCGAAGATATAAAAAAACGGCGAACTTTTGCGATCATTTCGCATCCGGACGCGGGTAAGACTACAGTGACGGAAAAATTGCTGCTTTATGGCAAGGCAATCCAGCTTGCGGGCACCGTCAAATCCAAGAAGTCCGACCGCTACGCAACTTCTGACTGGATGGAGCTGGAGAAGCAGCGAGGCATCTCCATCACAACCTCAGTGATGCAATTCCCCTATAAAGACTGCATCGTCAATTTGCTGGATACGCCGGGGCATGAAGACTTCTCAGAGGATACCTATCGAACATTGACGGCCGTGGACTCGGTCTTGATGGTCATTGATGGTGCCAAGGGTGTTGAAGACCGTACGATCAAGTTGATGGAGGTCTGTCGCCTGAGAGATACGCCAATTCTGACCTTTATCAACAAGCTGGATCGAGAAGTCAGAGATCCGATCGATTTGTTGGACGAAGTCGAAGATATCCTGAAAATCAATTGTGCGCCCATGACCTGGCCAATCGGGATGGGACAAAATTTCAAAGGTGTTTACCATCTGTATAACGATGAAGTACACCTCTTTAAGTCGGGCAAAGGCGAAGGGTTTGCTGAGACCGAGACGATCAAGGGCATTCACAGTGAAGCCGCGATCAAAGCGCTTGGCAGCCTGCATGCAACGCTGCTCAATGAAATTGAACTGGTCAATGGCGCGAGCCATCCCTTTGATCTTGATGAGTACCTAGCCGGACGATTAACGCCCGTTTATTTCGGTACGGCACTACGTAACTTTGGCGTGATGGAGATGCTTGATGGTTTTGTCGAGTATGCGCCGTCACCGTTACCTCGGCAGGCCAGTGATCGTGTGGTTGATGCTCATGAGGGGCAGTTTTCGGGTTTCGTTTTTAAGATTCAGGCTAACATGGATCCAAAACATCGTGATCGGATCGCCTTTTTACGGGTTTGCTCCGGTCGCTACCAGCAGGGCATGAAGATGCATCACGTGCGTCTGGGTAAGGATGTTAGAGTCAGCGACGCTGTGACCTTTCTCGCCGGTGAACGGTCTCAGGCGGAGGAAGCCTGGTCGGGTGACATTATAGGCCTGCATAATCATGGCACGATACAGATTGGAGATACCTTTACTGAGGGTGAGAACTTCAAATTTCTGGGTGTGCCCCATTTTGCTCCAGAGCTGTTTCGCCGTGTCCAGCTGCGCGATCCGCTGAAGAGCAAGCAGCTGCGTCAGGGTCTGACCCAGCTCTCGGAAGAAGGCGCTACCCAGGTATTCATGCCCTTGACTAACAATGATCTGATTTTGGGTGCCATTGGCATTCTGCAGTTTGACGTAGTCGCATTCCGACTCAAAGACGAATACAAGGTGGACTGCAACTATATGCCGGTCACGGTCAATACGGCAAGGTGGGTCGAGTGTGAGGATCCGAAAATGCTTGCTGAGTTTCGGCGCAAAACGGAAGCTCACCTGGCGATGGATGGCAGTGGTCACCTGACCTACCTGGCACCCACTCGAGTGAACTTAAGCTTAATCGAGGAACGCTGGCCCGACATTCGCTTTCGCGCCACACGCGAAATTTATTAGGTGGCTTAGGCCAGCAGCATGTCTGGTCTAAATCATGTCCTCGTAGGGGTTCGGCACATTCAGGCTGATGGCCTGAGTGTGGCCTGGAATGCTGATGGCTTGGTCTGTGATGCTCAATTCCTCACCCTCGATCACGCCAAGCCCAAATTTGTAGATCAGTGCGTTGTGACCAGCGGTAGTGGCAGCGTCATACTCAGCGGTGCGCGCTTGCACGCTTTCATTGATTGCCGAGTGCTGCTTCATGGCTTTGGATCCGTGTTTCTTGGCCAGCATTTTGGCGGTCACATGAGGTGAGAGGATGGCGGCAGTCGCGTTGTTACCACCAAAACCCTTGGAATTGATCAGGGTCGCGTCCATCTCTAGCGGGTCAAACGATTTGTGCTTCAGCAGGATATCGAGATGACTGTGATGAACATCATCAGCAACCCGGTCAATGGTCGCCACCCCCGGAATAATGCCGTGGGCCCAGGCGCCAAGTGATGCAGCGATCTGGTCACCCGCAGCGGTAGCCAGCGAGTGGCCAAGATAGGCCTTAATCGCAGCGACCGGCCATTTCTCCAGGCCGAATGACTTGGCCATCTCATTAAAAATGTGAGACTCGGTGACTCGATTTTGTGGCGTTCCGGTGCCATGGGCCTGGATATAGGTGCGCCGGCGCATGGCCTGCTCACCCAGGATGGCGCGAACGACCCCCAGGGACTTGCCGACGGTCAGGTAATTGCCGATGCCAGGACCCGGAATGGATTTCTTGAAGCCGTCGGCATTAATAAAAACGTCGGCAACAGACCCATAGATGTGTGCGCCCATTTCTAGGGCCAGCTCATCGTCGAACAGCACAATAAACTGTGAGGCCTCGGCAAGGGTGAAACCACAATTCTCGCCAAAAGGTCTGCAGGCCCTGTTATGGTTGACGGGCGCACCACCATCCAGCTTGCTTAAGGCTTCGTCTTCGGCGAGTGCGCCCATGGTGCGATAACCCTCAATAACCTCGGGCGTCAGTGGCGCTTCGCTGGCACCAATGATCACCGCGCGAAACTTGCCAGAGCGAATATCCTGAATACCCTGACGCAGATTATAGAGAAAGGTTGCGCAGGCGCCGATATTGGCACCCGTGCTGCCGACGCTACCGAGAATATAGGCGTTGACGAAATCGGCTGTCATCTCTGCAAGACTTAAGGCACAGTTTTTGGAGCTGACACGTTTGCCCAACAGTGGAGCCTGCAGCATGCCACCGGCGCCGTTATAATCCAGTTGGCCCATGGCACTGCTGGCGTACACCGAAATCTGATCTGCTGGTACCTTCTGGCGAACCAGATCCCAGTCGAAGCCAAGCGAGTTGATCGCATCCGATGCCGCATAAACCGTTAATTGTAAGCCGCGAGGATGGCTTCGAGACTGGTAGAGTGCCTCTGGATCAAAGCCAGTTGGTAACTGGCCGCCAGAGTTGACTCGAGACGCCCGTGAGTCTGGGAACAGCACCTCGAGAGGTTGAGTGGCCGTGACCAGCACCTGCTGGCTGTCGAGTGTTGTGACTTGCCAACCAGGTGGAATAGCGTCGGGTAGCTGATTGCGTTTCAGTGTGAATGTCATCGATTCGTTCGCGCCAGACATCAGTCGAGCGCTTTTGTGGACGAGAATATCCGTCGGGTCGAACAGGTTGTTTTCCAACTTGCGCACAAGCGTGTGTTGCCGGATGAAGTGCCGTTGAGCCTCGTCCAGTGGGCCGGTCAGTTGCATTAGCCCAGCGAGTGATCGCCAAGTGTTGTCGGCCATTTCTGTTCCAAGCTGATCAATCACCAGACGTCGATAGCCATGGTGCCCGGAACTTCTGCCAGCTGGATTAATACCACCAAAGCCGACGATGACAGGGAGGCGAGACAAGAATTTAACTCCTGAATGAAGAGTGAGATTGACTATTAAGCATTGTGATCATTGTACGGTCTTGGGCCCGTAGAAATCTACCGAGTAATCGGATAAACGCAGGCTCAATCCGTTCAAACCAGCTCGATAGCAATGGCCGTTGCTTCTCCGCCACCGATGCACAGTGATGCAACACCACGCTTCAAACCGCGATGTTTCAAAGCATGCATCAAGGTCACAATAATTCGCGAGCCGGTAGATCCGATAGGGTGACCCTGGGCACAGGCGCCACCGTGGATATTAACCTTGGCAGGATCCAGGCCCAGGTCTTGAATAGCCGCCATGGTTACCATGGCGAATGCCTCATTGATCTCGAACAGGTCCACCTCATCCTTGTGCCAGCCGACCCGCTTGAGTAACGATTCTATGGCGCCAACGGGTGCGATTGTGAACTCAGAAGGATCACGGGAATTAGTGCTGTGGCCCAAAATTCTGGCCATAGGTTGAAGCTGGTGCCGCTCAACCGCTTCTGCACTAGCCAGGACCAACGCCGACGCACCATCAGAGATGGAGCTTGAGTTTGCTGCTGTGACAGTGCCATCAGCACTAAAGGCCGGGCGTAATGTTGGAATTTTCTCGATGTTGGCTTTGCCGGGCTGCTCGTCGTCTGTGACCTGACTCTCACCTTGTCGGCTCTTGACCATCACGGGTATTGTCTCGGCTACCAAACTACCGTCGGCGATGGCTTGTTTGGCACGGGAAAGCGATTGAATCGCAAAGTTATCCATATCTTGGCGGCTCATCTGGTAACGATCAGCCATCTCTTGTGCAAATGAACCCATCAGACGTCCTGTTCGCGCATCTTCAAGCCCATCTGTAAACATGCAGTCCTGTATTTCACCATGACCCATGCGAAAGCCGCCTCGCGCTTTCGGTAACAGGTAAGGAGCATTAGTCATGCTTTCCATGCCACCAGCCACCATGATTTCATTGGTGCCGGCTTTGATAAGGTCATGAGCCAGCATGGTTGCCTTCATCCCCGAGCCACACAACTTATTAATGGTCGTCGCGCCCTTAGTGACGGGAATCCCGGCTTCAATTGCTGCCTGTCGAGCAGGTCCCTGGCGTAGGCCTGAGGCTAAAACGCAGCCCATGATCACCTCGTCAATATCCTCTCCCTTGAGACCAGAGCGGTTGATAGCCGCAGTAATCGCGGTAGCGCCAAGCTCGACAGAGGTAAGGCTTGCAAGGCTGCCTTGAAAGGCTCCCATGGGTGTTCTGGCGCCGGCGGCGATGTAAACTTCTTTCATATTAAAGCTCATTTAGTAATGTATAAGGGGCTGCTTGATGCCAGCGCATCCTGTCAAGGAGCGTAAAAGAGCGCAGTCTTGTTTCTCGATTCAGGTTCACGGGTCAAGTAAAGTTCTGTGTCAGAAGTCGCCATTGGCGACGTTGCAACTTGAGGTTCGACTCAAGTTCCAGAAGCTGACGGTGTAACTCTGTCTCATCCCAGCGTTGTTTCAACTTTGCGGCTTTCAGTTCCAGCCAGCGCTGCCGACAATGCGCCCAGTCATTTAACATCTGGACTAACTGTTCGTGCTCTGTCTCGAGCAGTTTAAGCCATTGCTCCTTGGTCGTTGTTCGACATCGTGAAACCTGCGCGCTGGCATGGAGCAATTGCATTTTAACGCGACTTTGCTCAATGACTTCTGGTGCGACGCGCTTCAAATGATAGGTCAAATTGAACCAGGACATGGCGGTTATCAGCCATTTCGTTGGGTCAAATTGGTACCATCTCACGCCATTTCTGTAGTCCCATTGAAAGGTGTGATGGAAGTTGTGGTAGCCCTCGCCGTAGGTCACTAACGCGAGCAGCGGATTGTCGCGAGATGAGTTCTTATCTGAGTAGGGTTGGCTGCCCCAGGCATGGGCCAGAGAATTAATCATAAAGGTCGTATGATGGCCTATGACGAGGCGCAAAAAGCCGAGCAACAAGAGGCCCCCGACGGGATCACTAAAGAGCCAACCGATAGCCAGCGGTAGCAAAATATTCATGCTCAGCGCCAGCGCCGCGTAATGCTTGTGTTGCCAGGTCACGATCGGATCTCGATCAAGATCGGCAATGTTACTGTAATCCTTTATCGTCGCTGGATAATCTCGAAGCATCCAGCCGATATGCGAATACCACAAACCTCGACGTGAAGAATAGGGGTCCAGGTCTGGGTCATCTGTATATCTGTGATGGTGCCTATGGTCAGCGCACCAGTCACGAATGGAATTTTGTATCGCGAGGGCGCCGCCCAAGGCAAAGATAAATCGCGGTAAAGCATGAGCTGAGTAGGACTTATGGGACCAAAGACGATGATATCCGGCAGTGATTGACAAGCCATTCCAAGCCAGGAACAGGCCCAGGACAGCCCAGAGTCCCGAATGAAAACCGTGGGTGACACCGTACCAAGGTACTCCCAGTACAGCGACGAGGCTGGTGCCGGCCAAGATGGCAAGGACGTCAAATCGTCGAGGGGCTAGTTGTTGCTGTCGCTGAGTCATAGGGTGAATCCTATTTTAGGGTTACCGGGAAATCAACGGTTCAAATTAAAACGCTTGTGATATGCTCCAGCGAATCAGCGTTATGCTAGGACTGAAGATCGGCAGACGGCACGATTTGATGTCAGCAGCCCAATATCAATCGGCGAATGTGAAGGAAGCCCCTATGACCACTAAAGCAGAAGCAGCACTGGCGATATTCAAATCTTACGAAGGCGAGGAGGAGGGCGTCGGCGAGTGGTTTCAGATAGACCAGGCGCGCATCAATCAGTTCGCAGATGCCACCATGGATCACCAGTTTATTCATATTGACCCGGTCAAGTCGGCCCAATTATCGCCCTACAAGGTGACTATAGCCCATGGTTTCCTGACCCTGTCGTTAATCGTGCATCTGGGTGCCAGTATTGCGCCAAAAAAACCCGCAGCGCTGGAAGGTATCTATATGGGCGTGAACTATGGTCTGGATAAGGTCAGATTTCCTGCACCTGTGCCAGTAGACTCTTTTGTCCGTGCCCGCCATACCCTGATGCAGGCTGAGCTCAAGAATGCCAATACTATTCAGATCAAGCGTCAGGTGACCGTTGAGTTGCAAGGCAGCGACAAGCCTGTGTGTATTGCCGAGTCATTGACGCGTCTCATGTATGGCTAGTGGCGGGTAATCGCGTGTCGATGGGGTGCGTGAGCGGCGCCAAGGCGTTGCTTGAACCGAGGTTAATCCAGATAGATCAAAGCAGACTAAACAGGACATAGCGCGTCGGCAGACCCTCGGGCTGGGCAAGGCGTAACAAGATTGACGAAGGAAGAAACATGACAGTTATAACCAAGGAAGACCTGGTGCAAAGCATTCAGGATGCTTTGCAGTATATCTCCTACTATCATCCGGTCGACTTTATTCAGGCCATGAATGCCGCCTATGAGCGTGAAGCGTCGGCTGCGGCTAAGGATGCGATGGCACAAATCCTGATCAACTCGCGAATGTGTGCTGAAGGCAATCGGCCTATCTGTCAGGATACTGGCATTGTGAATGTCTTTATCTCGGTGGGCATGAATGTTCGCTTTGAAACTGATCAGTCTCTGGAAGATATGATCAATGAGGGTGTGCGACGAGCCTACCTGTTACCCGACAATGTGTTGCGCGCATCTGTGCTTGCAGATCCTGCCGGCAAGCGAATCAATACCAAGGATAACACCCCAGCTGTGATTCACACTGAGTTGGTACCCGGTGATAAGGTGGATATACATGTCGCGGCAAAAGGCGGTGGCTCGGAAGCCAAGTCAAAGTTGGCGATGTTGAATCCTGCTGACAGTATTGTTGATTGGGTCATCAAGACAGTGCCGACCATGGGTGCAGGCTGGTGTCCGCCCGGGATGCTGGGTATTGGCATTGGTGGAACCGCCGAGAAGGCCATGCTGCTGGCGAAGCGCTCACTGATGGACCCTATCGATATCTATGATCTGCAGGCCCGCGGCCCCGAGTCGAGAGTAGAGGAGTTGCGGCTGGAAATATTTGAGAAGGTCAATGGTTTGGGTATTGGCGCTCAAGGCCTGGGTGGTTTGACGACCGTTCTGGATATTAAAATTCTCGATTATCCGACCCACGCGGCCAACTTGCCGGTGGCGATGATACCCAATTGTGCTGCGACTCGGCATGTGCATTTTGTCCTGGATGGCAGCGGGCCCGTCGATCTGCAGCCACCCAAACTGGAAGACTGGCCAAAAATTACCTGGGAGGCCGGGCCTAACTCACGTCGAGTCAACCTTGATGCTGTGACGCCAGAAGAAGTAGCCAGCTGGCAGCCGGGGGAAACACTGCTGCTTAGCGGCAAAATGCTGACAGGCCGCGATGCAGCGCATAAGCGTATTCGTGACCTGCTGGAGCAGGGCAAGGGGCTGCCGAAGGGCGTCGATCTCGCGGGTAAGTTCATTTACTATGTAGGTCCTGTTGACCCGGTTCGAGAAGAGGTCGTGGGACCGGCTGGTCCCACGACGGCGACGCGTATGGATGGTTTTACCGAGATGATGCTATCGCAGACCGGACTGCTTGGCATGGTCGGGAAAGCCGAGCGCGGACCTTCGGCAATTGAGGCTATTCGAAAGCATCGAGCGGTATATTTGATGGCTGTTGGCGGTGCGGCATTTCTCGTTTCCAAGGCGATTCGAAAATCCAGAGTGGTCGCCTTTGAGGACCTGGGTATGGAGGCCATTCATGAATTCGAGGTCGAAGACATGCCAGTTACGGTTGCCGTGGATACCCGCGGCGAGTCGGTGCATGTCTCGGGACCGAAAGAATGGCGTTCAAAAATCGGGCTGTTGCCAGTGCTGGAAGTCTAGGATGGATTTTAAGCAATTTAGCTAAAACTGTAATCCCTTTATAATCAAACGGTTAACCTTGAGCATAACGTCTTTACCGTTGATTGCGGCGTGCCATTAGAGTAAATTGCGGCTAGGCAACCCGGTCTGGTCTCTGGGTGATTTTTATTATCATTTTTCTACGCCCCAATATGGGGCGTTGATGTATCAATGGAATGCGATTTCTTATGGGGCAAGAACCAACCTCTGTCGACCAGCTTTACCTGAATGCTGAAAATCTGGCGCAGGACTTCTCGTTATTCCCGCGCCGCCAAAGCGCGTCAGTCATCGGCGGTCTGTTAAATAACAAACAGATAGAGGCGAGGGTAAAACAACTGAGGGGCATGGAAGTGGATGCCTATATTGCGGCCACGGTTGCACCCACTGAAGAATCAACCCGCCCCGGGGCGAAAGACATAGTGGCTGCCCTGGATGTGCCGGTGGCCAACGTGATTGAGCGAGGACCTTTTTACTGTGCTGAGCTAACCTTTGATTTTAGTGGTACGGGTCGTACCGTCGGTTTGATCGCGCAAAATAGAGCACACGGGTCAGGGGTCTGGGGTCCGGAACACCATGATTTGGCATCAAAAATGGCCGGTCACTTTGCTATTCGCTCGATGCCTATCGTCACCTTCATGGATACGCCTGGCGCAGATCCTTACGAATTGGCCAACGCGCATAATCAGGCCCACTCCATTTCCAGGCTAATTGCCGAACTCTGTAACGTAGATGTGCCGACGCTGGGCATCATCATTGGGCAGGGCTATTCGGGTGGTGCAATACCCCTGGCTGCGAGTAACCTGTTGTTGTCCGTCCGAACTGGCGTGTTCAATACGATTCACCCCAAGTCGCTGGCGAATTTGGTGCGACGCTACAATCTCTCCTGGCAAGAGTGTGCGCAATTTGTCGGGGTCTCGTCCTATGAGCTCTACATGCAGGGCAATATCGATGGAGTGATCGATTATGATCCCGGGGAAACTCGAAACATTGGTCATCTGAGAGACGCTATCGTTCAGGGGATTACGTCGATCGAAGAGGGCACTCGGCAGTTTGTGAGTAAGCATCCTGAAATTTTTGAGCACTACCGGCGGAACATTAAACGCTACCTTAATCCGTCCGATTTTATTTCAGCGATCAACGCCAGTTCGACACTGAAGACTCGAGTCTCTCCGACTGAATACCCCAATGTGTTTGGCGCTGCCTATCGTTATCTGCGTTATCTTGGTCTGCGCAAACGCATCAAAAGTACAACCACCACGCAGTATGGTCGATTAGCGAATACCAAAATCCCGGAAGGGGAGTTGGCGCAGCGATTACACCGAGAGCGTCGAACGGCGTTTCTTGTCTGGTTACAAGATCCAGACAAGATTCTCTATGAAGATGTTCTAAGCAAGGCTTGGAAGAACTACGTTGACAAGAAAGCCGCAGTCGGCGACGAGCGTGGCCGTCTTGCCCAATTGATCTTTGGAGAGCCGACCCGTAATTACCAGTTGGCAAAGAGAGAACTATGTCTGGTCACTGGACTTCACCTTTACAATCGCTGGAAAGGTAGTGCAAGAGATAACTTGTCGGCATTGATTGCGCATATGGACAACGAAGATGCCAATGCCTATCTGCTGCGCCCGCGCGACATAAAAGATGTCAAGGGTCTGCTGGGCGCCATGTCGAATACCGATAATGCATTCGTCGGAGCCGTGAAGTCTAAATTCTCTTATGAAGGCAAGCGGCTATTTGACGCTGAGTACATTGAAGAAAAATCGGCTGATTTTCTCGTCGGTCAGCTGATCGCAGAGTTCAATTTGATTCTTGAAAGCAGCTCCTTGTATGACAGTGAGAAATTGGCCGGTGAAAACCTGTCTGAATTCAGTCGCAAATTAATCGAAAAGGGGAGCGAACATCCGATTCAGCTTAACCGTCGCCTGCTCGAAGACAGCCTTTGGTCTTATGTCGAGCGAAAGAGGAATAAGACGGATCGGATTGCTGAGCAGGATAGAACCATCCTGGATGTTATCTTTGATGAGGATATTCGTCATGATTTCGTCGCCGAATGTCAGAATCTGATCACCTTTGGCATTACCTACGACAATCTGATTGGTGAGCTAGTGTCAGTTGCTCGTCAGGCTCATGAGTCGCGAGCACTGCCCGCAGACTTTATTCAGCAGCTGATTGACAAATCGATCAGCGAAGTCAGTCAGCTCGAAGTGGTCGCCGGTCAGGACAAGGCGCAGATCAACCAGCGCTTTGCTGGTTGGGTTAAGGATCTCTCAAATTACTCTCGCAGCAGTGCTTTTCTGAAATCTGTCGAGGAATGGATTCGGGTCGTGCACAAAGACAAGTCAGATACGCTGTTTGTCGTGGTGAGTTTTTTCTTTGAGAAATTGCTGCCTGAGTATTACGCCAGTAAGAATAGCGGTAAGCGCTACGAAGGCAAAATTGAACCAGTGCGCATTGGTCGTAGAAAAGATTTTTGGAACCGTTTGAATATTGCCTATCGTGATCTGTTGTTTCATGAACAACTCACCCGCGAAAAGCGCTCCAATCGAACCACTTATGAAACGCTATTAGAAAAGTATGTGAATAATTTCACCGAACTGAACGGCACCTTGATGTCAGCAAACCCGGTAGCCTTTCCGACCTTCCGTCCGTCCATTGAATCAGCGTTGAAAAATAACATTCGGCCATCTGGCTTGATCACGGGACTTGGTGATTTTACCACTGAGAAAGGTTGTTATCGGGTCGGTCTGGTCATGTCCAACGTGGCATTTCAGGCAGGCAGCATCGATAACTCTGACTGTGTGCGATTCTGCAAGCTGTTGGTTGAGTGCGCAGAACAGCAGTTGCCGGTGATCTGCTTTATTTCATCTGGCGGTATGCAGACCAAAGAAGGAGCAGCGGCCTTGTTCACCATGGCGGTGGTCAACGATCGAATTACGCGATTTGTGCGCGACAACGATCTGCCGATTATCATGTTTGGCTTTGGCGACTGTACCGGCGGTGCGCAGGCCAGCTTTGTGACTCATCCCTTGGTTCAAAATTATTACTTTACCGGCACCAGCATGCCGTTTGCCGGGCAGACCGTGGTCGAGCGTAACTTGCCCTACACCTGCATGCTCAGCAATTACCTGTCGATCAATCCGGGAGCGATGCGTGGTCTGGTAAAACACCCTTTCTCAACCGGTCTGGACCAGGACCTTCGTCGAGTCGATCCAGCGATACCGTTACCAACAGAGTCAGTAGAGCAGGTGGTCGATCGAATAATGTCCGGCAGTCTAAGCGCCGTGGAGCCGATTGTTGTTCAACATCATATCTCGGAAGCTGAGCTGATTCGGCCCATCAAGCGAGTACTTGTGCATGCGCGAGGCTGTACGGCGGTGAAGCTGGTGAGTCGTGCGATCGACTATGGTTATGAAGTCGTACTGGTTCAATCTGATCCGGATATGGAGTCAGTGCCCGCAGATATGGTGCGTGCGGATCAAAAGCACAGTTTGGTTTGTATTGGGGGTAATACGTCGGATGAGAGTTATCTCAATGCACTGAGCGTACTGAGTATCGCTGAAATTGAGAGAGTGGACGCGCTACACCCTGGGATCGGTTTTCTTTCAGAAGATCCGAATTTCGCCAAACTCGTGCGTAATCGAGCCATCAATTTTATCGGTCCAAAAGTTTCCAGCATGGAAACCATGGGTAACAAATCAAATGCGATTAATACGACCCAGAGCATTAATGTGCCGGTTGTACCTGGCAGTCATGGCATTGTCAGTACCTCAGAAAGCGCTGCTGAGATTGCCGAGCAGGTGGGTTATCCGATTTTATTGAAGGCGGTTCATGGTGGCGGTGGTAAAGGCATTCAAGTTGTTCGTAGACCCGAACAGCTGCACGGTCTGTTTCACCAAGTGACGAGTGAAGCCAAAGCGGCGTTTGGTAATGGCGATGTCTACATTGAAAAATTTGTCACTTCACTGCGGCATATTGAGGCACAAATATTAAGGGATACGCATGGCAACACGTTAGTCGTCGGCCTCAGAGATTGTAGCGTTCAACGTAATAATCAAAAGCTGATGGAAGAATCATCGTCGACCATGTTGCCGGAGAAACTCAAAAAGCAGGTGTTTGACTATGCCAGCAAGATCGCCAATGCTGTTGACTACATCGGTGCTGGTACAGTTGAGTTTATCTATGACGTGCCAAATGATGCGGTGTATTTCATGGAAATGAATACCCGCTTGCAGGTTGAACACCCAGTCACTGAAGTCGTGACAGGCGTTGATATCGTCAGGCAACAATTTGAGATTGCCTCCGGCGGATCAATCGCAGGCTTGCAGCTGGCAGAAAAGGGCTACGCGTTGGAAGTTCGAGTAAATGCCGAGAAAGCCGTGCTTGATGCAGAAGGGAAGGTATCTTTTGCGCCCACGCCAGGTGAAATTACCGTCTGTGAGTTGCCCCATGAGCCGCATATTCAGTTAATTTCAATGGCGGGTCAGGGTAAAGTAGTTTCGCCCTTTTATGACAGTTTAATCGTTCAAATTATCTGCCACGGCAAAGATCGAAACGACACGGTGAAAAAGATGCTGGCCTATCTGGGCCGAGTCAAGATCCACGGTATCAGCACCAACATCTGCTTAATCAAGCGTATCCTGGCGGATAAGGTGTTTCTTGATGGGGTGTACGATACCGGCTACCTGCCGGCATTCCTTGAGCGGACCGATATGGCTGCACTGATTGCCGAAATAGAAGAGGCATCCGGGACTCAAGGCGTTGGCATTGACCTGGAAATGCTCCGAATCGAGGGTAGCAATGAGCTGAAGGTCCTGTCTCCATCAACTGGAGTTTTCTATAGAACGCCATCGCCGACCGAGCCCGAGTACGTGAATGTCGGCGACCTGGTGCGAGCAGACGATACGCTTTGCCAGCTGGAAGCGATGAAAATGTTCACGCCGGTGAATCTCAATTCATTCGCCAGTGATAAAGGGGAGCTCTACCCCGCTGACCGCCAGTACGAGATTACTCGAATCAATATCTCCAGTGGCCAGCAGGTTAACGAAGGTGACCTGCTGTTTGTCATCAGACCACGGGCTACTCTTTAGAGTGACCAGACTGCCTGCTTTAGGCGCTAGAGCAGGCGGTCCATGAGTTTTCTGCGGTCCATCCGTAATTGCTTCAGGCGCTCGGCCATGCTGGCCAGTGGCGGCGCATAGTTGCGACCAATGGCCTGCTGGGTTTCTAACGTACCGAGCCCGCTGGCCTCTGCTAACAATAATTTTTCGTTACGCGAATGTTTAATTGTCTCGATTTCAGCTTCGACTCTTTTGATTTCCTGGTCGATCGCATAGATGCGATAGCGCATCTGAACATTTAGCGCTTCTACGGGTGTTCGACTCGATAATTCGACGCTGGCGTCTCCGCAACTGGTCGCGCTGTATTCGGTCTGACCGAAAGAATTCACGCAGGCGAAAACCTCAGCATTGGCCGCTGAAGAGAAGCAGGCCAACAAACCCCGAACAACAACTTTTTGGCTGAGTTGAGCATATGATGAGTCTAGTCAGGTCAGCGGCACGCAGACAGACTGATTCGACTGCCGGCGAATTCCCCTGGATGAAATGTCAGTGCTGGTCGCCAGAAGAGAGCCTGCTCACTATTAATTTACCATTCCCTGCATAAGAGGTTTCGAACGGGTGAGTGGCGTGTGAAGGCGAGGGGCGATTGACTTCGACAATACGGGTGCTAATTAAGAATAGATGAAATATCATATATACCGTTTCGGAATGAATTGATTTCACCATGATTGAAAACCTTGAGACCCTGCTGGCCTTATCACGCACCGGCACCATGTTGGAAGCAGCCACAGACCTGAGAGTTTCCCAGTCTGCGGTGAGCAAGCGCATCGCGACCCTTGAGAAATACTATGATCGCAAGCTGATCCAGAAAAAAGGTCGGCGAGTTGAGCTAACTCAGCACGGCAAGCAATTGGTGGACAAGATCGCGCCGGTGCTATCGGGCCTGCGCGACCTTTTTGTAGAAGACGTCAGTGCTGGCCGAGGTGAACTCACTATCGGCGTTTCAGACGCGATTCTGTCTTCCTGGGGGCCTTCGATTTTTTTTAAGATCAAGCAAGCCATGCCTGAGGTCAACTTTGCGTTTCATACTTACCGCACACCTGTAGTGCTGGATCGGGTCCGTTCCGGAGAATTCATGCTGGGAGTCTGTACGGGTTCTGATACGTTGGATACTGATCTGCAATCGGAAGTTCTGATGCGGGAGGCGATGGTGATTATTCCGTCTGCCCTGGGTGAGCTTGAGTGGCCAAAAAAAGGAGAGCTGCCAGTGATCACCATCGAGGACTATTCTGGTGCCTGGCGCTCCTTCAGAGATGAAGTTAAACGCTTGCGCATTCGTCGAGAGGTCGCCTTGGAGTCCTTTTTCAGTGTTGCCCAGATGGCGCTGGCAGGTTTCGGGCATGGACTGGTGCCCATTGGTGTGGCACGAACCCTGAAGGTGCCGGAGAAGAAGATGCTCAATCTGGGGGATCGTGGTCTGACTCGACCCGTTCGGTTCGTTGCGCGCAAATCGACCTATTCCCTGCCGATCGTAACCCATTTTTACCAATCACTGGCCCAGGCCTTGCGCACGACCTGAGAAGTGCTCGAGCTGTGAAGGTGTCTCATCTGCCAGGCCCGCCAAGGATGCAGACGATCCTTGGCATGACTTGGGTTTTCGCGGCCAATAAGGCGTGAAATTTAAGAATAGGTGTGCTGCTGGCCCTGCGGATCTGTCAAGGTCAGGCGGTTCCTGTCGGCATAAGCCGTATGGCCGATCTGCTGCGCAGCGATACCAAAGCTGCGGGCTATGTCGATGACTTCGCTGACTCGACTCGGTGGGACATAGATTTCCATGCGGTGACCCATGTTAAAGACCTTATACATTTCCTGCCAGCTGGTGCCTGAGGCTTGCTGGATGGCCGCGAATAATGGCGGGGTTGGAAATAGGTTGTCTTTAACGAAATGCACCTGTCGGCCAAATTTCAGACATTTCGTCTGAGCGCCACCGGAACAATGAATCAGGCCTCTGATTTCGCCTCCCAGTTCCGCCAGCGCTTTGTAGACCACAGGTGCATAGCTGCGAGTCGGGCTGAGAATGGCTTCACCGACCAGTAGTGTGGACTCGGGTAATTGATCTTCCAATCGATAAGGTCCGCAATAGGTGAGCGCTGAAGGCAGGTTGGGGTCGAAGGTCTCAGGGTATTTTTCTGCATAGTAGTGACACAACATATCGTGACGCGCACTGGTCAAGCCGTTGCTGCCCATGCCACTGTTGGGACGGGTTTCATAGGTCGCACAGCCCGTCGAGGACAGACCGATAATAGCCAAGTCTGGTGTGAAGGCGTTGCGTATCACATCGACTTTTTTCATGATGGCCACGGCGCAGGAATCCACTACCAGGGTGCCGGTCAAGTCGCCAACGTCAGCAGTTTCGCCACCACCAGAGTAGATATTAACGCCGTGATCTCTGAGTTTGGCGAGAAACTCCTCGCTCCCTTCTATCAGCGCCGAAACCACCTCGCCAGGGCAATTCAGTGCATTTCGATTGATGGTGTTGGATATTAGAATGCGATTACTAACCCCGACACACAACAGGTCGTCAAGGTTCATGACGATGCTATCCTGAGCGATACCCTTGAAGACACTCGGGTCTCCGGTTTCCTTATATTGTAGGTAGCCGATGATCGACTTGGTGCCGGCGCCATCGGCGTGAATCACATTACACTTCTCCGGATCACCGCTCAAAAAATCTTCAGTGACCTTGCAAAAGGCGCCAGGTATCACGCCGGCGTCGAGATTGTCGACGACCTGATGGACCTCATTCTTGTCGGCACTGACGCCCCGTGACTGGTAGCGGCTTGCGGCCGCTTCACAAACCATAAAGCCCGACCGATCACGGGCACTGATGACGCCGCGAAATTCGAGTTGGCGAAATGCCTTCGCGACCGTATTGGCCGCGATATCATTGTCAGCTGCGAGACCTCGAATGCTGGGCAGGCGGTCTCCGGGTTTGAGCTCCCCGGCATTAACGGCAAAATGTATTTGATCAACGATCTGTTGAAAAACAGGGATCGGCAGGGTGGTGTCAACGGTCAGCTTCATGCTTGTCCTTGTGCGTGCCTGGTGGTTCAGGTCGTTTGTGAGCTTGATCACGAACGCGCAAGAGGTGCTCGCGGTCCGTGCAATCTGTATTATCAGAATAATACAGATTGTCAGCCTGAAATGATACTAACCCACAGGTAAAATCTAAGATCGTCGTTGCAGACTGAGAATTCTGTGGCGCTATCACCTATAATGCGCGCAGTTGATTATTGAGTGGTTAGGTATGCTTGTCATCGTCGATTATGACGCGGGGAATTTGCGAAGCGTGTTGCGGGCCTGTGAGAAAGTGGGCTTAGCGGCCAGCATCAGCGCCGATCCGCAAAAGATCATGATGGCCGATCGATTGATCTTCCCCGGGGTAGGTTCTGCCGAGAGTGCTGTGGACACTTTGCAGGCTCGAGGCTTGGACCAGGCACTGAAGGCCTTTTATGCCGCCGGTAAACCCATATTGGGCATCTGCCTCGGAAGTCAGATTGTTCTGCAGAAGAGCGAAGAAGGACACCGCGACTGTCTTGGCCTGATTGAGGGTGTCGTTGAAAAGTTTGATTTAGTCGATAAGTCTTTGAAGGTACCCCATATCGGTTGGAATGAGGTCGAGATTGTGAAACCGCACCCGTTGCTCAAAAGGATTGAATCCGGTGATGAGTTCTATTTCGTGCATTCCTACTTCACCCGTCCGGCAAAGGCAGAGGACGTGTTTGGTATGACTGACTATGGCGGCCAATTCTGTTCTATGCTGGGGCATAAGAACTTGTTTGCGACGCAGTTCCATCTGGAGAAAAGTGGTAAGAAGGGACTTTCTATTCTTGCCGAGTTTGGCGTTTGGGATGGGTCTGTATAACTATGTTAAGTAAACGCATCATAGCCTGTCTTGATGTTCGCGAGGGGCAGCTCGCCAAAAGCGTGAAGTTCGTCGATACTCGGGATATCGGTGATCCTGTCGCAAAGGCCAAAGAATATTATGAAGACGGGCTTGATGAGTTGGTTTTCTATGATATCACCGCTTCCAGTGAAAAACGTGACATCATGCTGAATGTCGTGGAGGCGGTGGCCGAACAGGTTTATATCCCATTTTCTGTCGGTGGTGGAATTCGAACGGTCAACGACGCTAACAAGTTGCTGTGGGCTGGCGCTGAAAAAATTAACGTCAACTCTGCCGCGGTGCTTAGACCTGAACTGATCAGCGAATGTGCCTATGCAATCGGCAACCAAAATGTCGTTTTATCGATGGATATTAAGCAGGTCGAGGTCAGTACCGCCATACCCAGCGGCTATGAAGTCGTGATCAATGGCGGTCGCACGCCAACGGGCCTGGATGCTTTGGGATGGGCTGTGCGAGGAGAGGCGCTGGGTGCGGGAGAGCTGGTGGTTAACTCGATTGATGCCGATGGCACAAAGGCTGGTTATGAGATCAAACTGACTCGAATGATCGCCGAGGCAGTCACAGTGCCGGTCATAGCGTCTGGTGGCGCCGGCAAGCCTGAGCATCTGCTGGCGGTCCTGACGGAAGGAAAAGCGGATGCGGCCCTGGTGGCTTCCATGCTGCATTTCGGTGAGTACACGGTGAGTGGGCTCAAGCGCTGGCTTCATGAGCAGGGTGTTAAAGTGCGGTTGAAATACGAGTGAATGGCGAAGGCAGTATCCCATGAGCGATCACGATTATATGACCTTGGAAATGAAGTTGGCTTTTCAAGAGGATGTCATTCAAAAGCTGGACGATGCTTTGATCAGTCAACAACAGCAGATCTTGGCCTTGCAACGACAGGTGCAATTGCTGGGTAATGAATTGCGTACGCTTGATAATCGATCTCTTGGCGACGCCCTTCCAGAGCCACCGCCACCCCATTACTAATGCTTCCTATCCTTCAGGGCAACTGCCAATTCGGCGCTTAATCCCTGTAGAAATGAATAATGATACCTAACCGGAGACGAACATGAAGGCAGTGACCGTGAATGAAGACCAGTCAATGAGCTGGTCTGACGTGGAGCAACCGAAGCCCGGTATCGGTGAGGTGATGATTCGTGTTCATGCTACGGCCATCAATCGAGCCGATCTGATGCAGCGACGTGGATTCTACCCACCACCTGCGGGTGCCAGTCCCATCATGGGCCTTGAATGTGCTGGCGAGATTGCCGCCATGGGCGGTGGAGTTGAACGTTGGCAAATCGGTGATCGAGTCTGCGCCTTGTTGAGTGGTGGTGGTTATGGCGAATACGCAGTTGCACCCATGGGTAGCGTTCTACCGATACCCGCGGGTTTGACCTATGTTCAGGCCGCGGCGTTACCGGAAGTATTTGCGACTGCCTGGCTTAATCTGTTTATGGAAGCTGGCCTCAAGCCCGGCGAAAAGGTGGTTCTTCATGCTGGCGCAAGCGGCGTCGGGACTGCTGCTATCCAACTCTGTAAGAGCTTTTCTAATCCCTGTTTTGTCACGGCCGGCAGTGACGAGAAAATCGCCGCGTGTGTGGCCCTGGGTGCAGCGGCAGGAAGTAACCGCAATCAAGGCACTTTTCTTGAATCCGCCACCTCGTTTGCCGGTGCAACTGGGGTCGATGTGATTCTGGATCCGGTCGGTGGTGCCTACCTAGCCGACAACCTCAAGCTTCTGGGTATGAATGGCCGCTTGGTGTTGATTGGCTTGATGGGCGGTAGTAAAGCCGAAATCGAGCTTGCGTTACTGATGATGAAACGCCTTAAAGTGATTGGTTCAACATTGCGAGCGCGACCCATTGCCGAGAAGGCCCAAGTGATGGCTCAGCTTGAAGCGCAAGTTTGGCCAAAAATTGCCACGGGAGAAATTCAGGCAATCATCGACAGTGTCTATGACATCAGGGATATCAGCAAGGCACATGACCATGTTGCTTCCGACACAACCCTGGGTAAAGTCGTGCTGTCTGTGATCCCTGCCGAGTAAGTGCGGAGTACTTGCCTGCGAAGAGCCCTGGTAAATGTCTGACGGCGCATAAACCACAGCTTGGAAACCACAGCTTGGAAACGACAGCTTGGAAACGACAGCTTGGAAACGACAGCTTGGAAACCACAGCTCAGAAGTCAGCTTAAAAAACTAGCTTCTAAAACGACAGCCGAAAACCAGTTTTATAAAAAACGCTGTTTGGCAAAAGCTTATTAAAAGCGCCGCTTGATCCGAGGGTCATGGATCCAGCGGCGCCATTTAGTTGAAAGCCCGTCGTGAGTAGAGGTAACCTTGCGCCCGTAGGGGGTTGCTTCCTACCCTTCAGCAACATCCTCCGCCTGATAACCTTTGTCTGTTTCAGTGATATTGAATTCTACCCGGGCACCCTGTTTAAGGGTTCTGTAGCCATCCCCTCTGATTGACCTGAAGTGAACGAAAACATCCTCTCCCTCGGGTCGTTCGATGAATCCAAAACCTTTTGCATCGTTAAACCACTTGACTGTTCCTGACTGCCTGTTTGACATCTGTTGCTCCCTATACTTGCTGTCTATCGTATTTCTCGCGCCTTCCTGGTTTGAGAATTTTGCACAAAGCGAAATTAACTTCGCAGAATTATGAGTAGCCGTCCAAAACAATAAGGTACAAAATTTGATAGGGAAATGCCTAAGCCAGCAACATCAAAAAACAGGATTGATGTCATCGTCTTGGTGGTCAGAAATCTGTGGTGGGTTTTTGTTTCTAATGGCGCCATGTCAGACGCTTTTGTTCGCAGCGGGTGCAACAAGAAAGACGGCTGCTCGGTGCCAGGCAGCTCCCAATATAGAGGGGGTGGCGCTCTAGCGTCGAGTTCGAAACAGGGTGTGGCAGTGCCAGCCTCACAGGCTGGCGATGCGGTCTCTTTGTTCCTGTAGCTGGGCGATGGCATGCCCCAGTTCTTGAACCTTGTCCTTCTCCTTCTGAACAACTTCTACCGGAGCTCTGTCGACAAAGCTGGGGTTGTTAATCTTGCTCTCAGCTCGCTCTACTTCGGTTTTCTTGCGAATAATTTCCTTATCGAGGCGAGCAAGCTCGGCATCTTTATCGATCAAACCGCTCATTGGCACCAAGAGCTGCATCTCTCCCACTAACTGGGTGGCGGAAACTGGAATTTGATCGCCAGGGTTGAGCCACTCCAATCGTTCTGGCCTGATCAGAAAAGTCAGGAGCGGGCGGTAGGCGTCAAGCCGGCGCTGGTCTTGCTCACTGCCATTGGCGAAAAGGACTGGAATTGGTCGCGCGTAGGAGATATCCATCTCGCCACGAATATTTCGCGTGCCAGCCACTATCGCTTTTATCCAGACGATATCTGCCTCAGCTTCACGGTCATAGGCGCTCGCATTGGCTTCTGGAAAGGCCTCAAGCATGATGGTCTCGCCACGGCCACGAATAGACTCAGGTATCTGTTGCCAGATCTCCTCGGTCATGAAGGGTATAAAAGGATGTGCTAGGCGCAGCGTCTGTTCGAGTATGCTTAACAGGGTGTGCCGTGCACCGCGTTGTAGTTCGAGGCTGACATCCGTCGCCATTAACAGTGGTTTGGTCAATTCCAAGTACCAGTCGCAGAACTCATCCCAGACAAATTCATAAATCGCTTTGGCAGCGAGATCAAAGCGATAGGTTTCCATGGCCAGATTGACCGCCGCTGCTGTGTCCTGAAAAGCAGAGATGATCCATCGATCAATCACGCTTAGTTCCAACGTGCCAGTGATTGACTGATCCTGGGTGTTCATAAAGACAAAATTGGCAGCGTTCCACAACTTGTTGCAGAAATTGCGATAGCCTTCAACTCGGTTCATATCGAATCGTACGGTTCTTGCTGATGATGCGATCGAGTAGAAGGTGAAGCGCAACGGATCCGTTCCATAGGCTTTGATGCCTTCGGGAAACTCTTTTCGAGTGGCCTTTTCAATGCGCTGCGCCATCTTGGGTTGCAGCAGGTTAGCGGTTCTTTTCTTCACCAGGTCGTCGAGACTGATGCCGTCGACAATATCCAGTGGGTCAAGGCCGTTACCCTTTGACTTGGACATTTTCTGTCCGTCTGCATCGGTCACCAGGCCGTGAATATAGACTTGATGAAAGGGCACCTGGTCCATGAACTTGAGGCTCATCATGATCATTCTGGAAACCCAAAAGGTAATGATGTCGTGACCGGTGACCATTAGGTCTGTGGAGTGAAAAGTTTTCAGGTCGTCCGTGTTATCGGGCCAGCCCAGCGTCGAGAAGGTCCAGAGCGCGGATGAGAACCAGGTGTCCAGAACATCTTCGTCCTGAGTCAAAGGCAGGTCTGCGGCAAGCCCATGGTGACTTCGCACCTCGGCTTCTGACCGACCGACGTAGACTTGGCCTGCGGGGTCGTACCAGGCCGGTATTCGATGCCCCCACCATTGCTGACGGCTAACGCACCAGTCCTGAATATTCCGCATCCAGGCATAGTAAGTATTCTCGGTGTTCTGTGGAATGAACTTGATCGCGCCATTTTCGACTGCCTTGATGGCGGGGTCTGCCAGAGGTTGAATCCTGACATACCACTGGTCGCTCAGATATGGCTCTATCACGACACCTGATTTTTCGCCGCGGGGTACTGCCATTTTGTGATCTTCAATCTTCTCGACCAGTCCCAGCGCTTCAAGCTCGGCGATAACCAGGTTCCGAGCGGCGTAACGATCAAGCCCCTGAAAGCGTTCTGGCACGCTGGTGTTGAGGGTGGCATCGTCGTTGAGAATATTGATGATAGGCAGATCGTGGCGTTTACCGACATCATAGTCATTGAAGTCATGCGCTGGGGTGATCTTGACGCAACCGGTGCCAAACTCGCGATCCACATAAAAATCAGCAATGATAGGAATGCGGCGTTGGCTCAAGGGTAGCGCTATTTCGCGCCCAACGAGATGCTTGTAGCGCTCATCATCGGGATGTACCGCGACTGCGGAGTCGCCCAGCAAGGTCTCAGGGCGAGTCGTCGCTATCACCAGATAGTTTTCTGCATTTGCGTCGCTACTGGCCGTCGCCAGAGGATAACGCAGGTGCCAGATATGTCCCAGCTCTTCCGTTGAATCAACCTCAAGGTCAGATATCGACGTCTTCAATACAGGATCCCAGTTCACCAGACGTTTGCCGCGATAAATCAGACCATCTTCATGAAGCCTGACAAAAACCTCCAGAACCGCTTTCGACAGGCCCTCATCCAGGGTGAATCGCTCGGTTTTCCAATTCAGTGAGGCGCCTAGACGTCGAAGCTGTTGAGAGATTTTTCCGCCGGATTCGGCCTTCCACTCCCAGACCTTCTCCAGAAACTTTTCTCTACCTAAATCTGATGGCCTAATACCCTGGGCGGCGAGCTGTTCAGTGACCAGTAGCTGCGTGGCGATACCCGCATGATCTGTGCCCATCTGCCAGAGCGTCTTGTCACCCTTCATGCGATGGTAGCGAATGATCGAGTCCACCAGGCTGTGCTGAAATGCATGCCCCATATGTAGAGTGCCGGTCACGTTCGGCGGGGGGATCATGATTGCAAACGGTTTGCCGTTACCTTGCGGAGCAAAGTAGTCGTTGGCTTCCCAGCGCTGATACCAGCTTTGCTCTATATCTTGCGGTTGGTATTTATTCATCGAGTTAACATCATCATGAGCCCAAACTGTGGGCGAAAATTGAAAAGTCTAAATTATACACGCGAGTCAGCCGAATGGCGTCAGCATGGGTGGAAAATTACAGTACGCTTGCTACAGTATTGATGCTTGGCCTCTAGTCAGCCGCTGCATCCATATTTTTAGACAAAGGGTTCTTAGACAAAGGGTTCTTAGACAAAGG
>Ga0181563_10000183_pt1 | contig 56462 bp, 37 predicted proteins | sample 011ome_25_FD_133759 | JGI IMG/M metagenome (GOLD analysis project Ga0181563, IMG submission 133759) | Coastal salt marsh microbial communities from the Groves Creek Marsh, Skidaway Island, Georgia - 011512CT metaG (megahit assembly) | ecosystem: Environmental > Aquatic > Marine > Intertidal...
AATCAAAAAACCCAACTAACTGATTAATAATTAATTGGGTTTCTTTTGTTGAGGTCCCGAGCGGATTCGAACCGCTGTAGATGGTGTTGCAGACCACTGCCTAGCCACTCGGCCACAGGACCATTATGTTTTTTCGATCACTGCCTATCAGCCTCAGACTGACACAGGATCATAAAAATCAAAACTCAATTGATTCTCTCATTTCGATAAATGAGGAGGACAAAGATATAAAGAATAATTAAACCTTCAAGCGTGTAATTAACTTTCAACGATAACAGCCACTTCTTTAACAACACCTTGAATAGGCGGATTTAATTTTCTAACCTTTATTTTGGCCGAAATGAGACCTTTAAAATCGGCCTCAAAGCGACGAAGGATGCGATATGCGACATGCTCAATTAGTTTACTTGGGGTTGCCATTTCTTCCACTACTATTCGTCGAACATCAACATAGTCAATGGTGTCAATTAATTGATCCGTTTTAGCAGATTGTGTGAAATCAGTGATCAAGGAGATATCAACAATATATTTACCTCCTAGGATGGATTCTTCCCCCATACACCCATGATACGCGTATAATTCGATACCAGTAACTTCAATTGTGTTTTTCATAGCTACGCTTCCAATTTAAGTGCATTAATTTTCTCTATTCCTTCTTCCATTCTGGATATAACAAGGTCTTTTCCAAGTGTAGCACAAATTTCAAACATAGATGGTCCCATACCTTTACCTGTAACTAACAAACGGAATCCCGGCCCAACTTTGCCAAAACCCAGCTCGTTGTCATTCAAGAAAGTCGAAAAAACAGTTTCAATTTCACCCTTGCTAAAGTTGTCAATCGCTTTGAGTTTGTCCAACAAATTTTTCATGATCGTAGGTGTATCCTCTTTCCATTTTTTGTGCACTGTTTTGGCATCATATTCTTCAAATGGATAAAAGAAATACGCACCATCTTCAACGATGTCACCGAGAAAAGTAGCTCTTTCTTTCATTAAACCACACACATTGGCTATATAATCAAGGTTGGTATTGTAAGCGCCTTCTTTGACTAAAGGTTTAATCATTTCAGCTAACTCATCATTTGATGTGGCGCGTAAATATTGTTGATTAAACCACTTTGTTTTATCTGGGTCAAAACGTGCACCTGATTTACCAACCCTCTCTAACGAGAAGAGTTCAATCATTTTTTCTAATGAGAAGAGTTCTTGATTATCACCTGGGTTCCATCCAAGCAGCGCCAGCATATTGATAAACGCTTCTGGAAAATATCCATTCTCTTTATAACCACTATATATTTCTCCTTCAGCTGTTGTCCAATTGATAGGGAAGACAGGGAAGCCTAATTTATCACCATCTCTTTTACTAAGCTTGCCTTTTCCATCGGGTCGTAAGATTAAGGGAAGATGAGCAAATTTAGGCCGCTCCCAACCAAATGCATCATAAAGCAAAACGTGTAATGGGGCAGAAGGCAACCATTCTTCACCACGAATGACATGAGTAATTTCCATTAAGTGGTCGTCAACTATATTGGCAAGATGATAAGTAGGCATGCCGGTTTCTTTGAATAAGACTTTGTCGTCAAGATTGTTTGTATTTACCGTTACCCAACCTCTGATTTCATCATGAAATTTAACATCTTGATTACGGGGCATTTTCATACGAACCGTATAGGGTTCATTATTCGCAAGCCGTTTTTCTACTTCTTCTTTAGACAAAGAGAGGGAGTTTTTCATACTACTGCGTGTTACCCCATTGTATTGCCAATTGGCTAAACCCATTTCTTGCGCTTGTGTTCTCATTCGAACCAGATCTTCTGAAGTATCAAATGCTAAATATGCATGGCCTGAATCCACAAGCTGATCAACATAAGGCTCGTATAAATGCTGACGTTTCGATTGAACATAAGGGCCTTTATCTCCGGTATAACCGGCTCCTTCAGTGGGTTCGATACCGCACCACTTTAAAGATTCAATGATGTAATCTTGTGCACCTTCGACAAAACGCTTTTCATCCGTATCTTCAATACGAAGTATGAATTGCCCGCCATGCTTGGCAGCAAAAAGGTAGTTATATAGTGCCGTTCGTACGCCACCCATGTGTAGGGGACCGGTGGGACTTGGTGCAAATCGAACTCTTACGCTCATAATAATCGAATTTTTATAATGCCGCAAAGATACAGTTTTCAGAAAAATGAAAAAGACTCTACCAAATCAAAAAAGGAAATCGTTTGGACGGATGATTTGGGAGTGATATGCTAGTGCAACGAGGAGGTTGATGATGGCTCTTTGCAGAAAGGAATGAAGAAATTATATTATGCGTTTTGATTTTCATAAAATTTCTAAAGAAAGGCTGAACTTCTTTGCATGATTATTGTACGTAAGGTTAATAAACCGTAACTTAGTTAGTTCTCTTTCGCTTTATATAGAAAAGGAAGGTAGGCGTGATGGTTAATTTAAAAGAAAGTGAATAAATTTCAGAGTGTTATAAACCAAGTAGAGCTTTTCATCAGAAAGTACTACAAGAACCAAATGGTTAAGGGTGGAATTTTCTTCCTTGGACTGTTAATGCTTTCTTATTTTGCGGTCGTAGGCGTAGAGTATCTAGGTAGATTCTCGTCGGGAGTTCGACTGTTTTTATTATCAGCGTTTATAGGTCTTAATTCGTTTTTACTGATTAAGTTTTTGATCATTCCACTGCTCAAACTTTATAAAGTGGGTCAACGGTTATCAATAATAGAGGCTGCTGACATGTTAGGTGGCATTTTCCCTGAGGTCGGTGATAAGTTGAAAAACACGATACAATTAAAGAGTGACCAATCGGCGTTGGAGATGAATCTAGATTTGGTTAACGCGAGTATTGAGCAAAGAGCAGAAAAATTATCTGTTGTGCCTTTTTCAGGTGCTATAGATATCCGAGAAAACAAGAGGTATCTCAAGTATCTGTTGCCAGTTTTATTGTTGATCATAGGTGTTGCATTATTTAATCCAGGATGGTTCACAGATGGTACGAAGCGAGTTGTATACTTTGATCAGGAGTTTATAGAGCCAGCACCTTTTGAGTTTCAATTGGCAAGTGAACAAGACGCAATAGAAGGAGATAATTATAACTTAAAAATTAAATTGGTTGGAGAAGAAATTCCGGAGGAAGTTAAAGTTTATACGAACAAAGGAAACTATAATCTTAAAAAGACATCAGCTATTACTTTTGAACATGAATTCTTGAGTTTGAGTGAAGGGCTTTCTTTCTATTGTGTTGCGAACGGATTTGAGTCGCAGAATTTTGATATCAGTATTTTACGAAAACCAATTGTAGAAAATATAGAACTTGCGGTGTCATATCCAAAACATACAGGTTTAAAATCAGAGGTTTTTAATAATACAGGTGCAGTTTCAGTACCAGAGGGTAGTTTGATTGAATGGCGAATTGACATCAAGAATCTAAAGCAGATGAATGTTCTTTTTAAAGACACAACATTTGGATTAAACACCAGTATATCAGATAAATACATTTTCAGTAGAAGGTTTCTGAATACTGAAAATTACGCACTAGCTTTAAGTTCTGAGGATATAGTAAATGCAGATACCTTGAATTACGCGATCGGTGTGATTAAGGATGCTTATCCGAATATAGTGATAAAGGAAGAGATCGATTCATCCAACATTTTAAAACGTTTTATTCAAGGACAAATCAGTGATGATTATGGCTTTAAATCATTAAGCATGGTTATTCAAGTTGAAGGAGATTCAGCCTTTTTTACTACGGAGTCAATTGGCGTTAATTCCAAAGCGCAAAAACAATTATTCAGTTATTATTTGGATTTAACCAAATACAAACTTAGCCCAGGTGATAGAGTATCTTATACATTAATCGTTCGTGATAATGATGAAATCAATGGGTATAAATCGGCTTCTTCAGGCCGAAGAGCATATCAAGTACCGGAATTAGATGAATTAGAAAACCAACTAGGAGAGAAGGATGAAAAGTTGAAGGAGGACATGGATGAGGCATCTAAAGATGCAAAAGAGTTAAGAGAAGAGATTAAGAAACTGAAGAGTGAAATGCTGAATAAGTCCGAATTGGATTGGAGAGATAAACAGCGGATGGAAAACTTGATGAATATGCAAAAGGATCTCGAGAAACAGATGGAGGACATGAAGAAGAATTTTGACCAGAATAATGAGGAAAAGGAAAACTTCATGGAGAATTCAGAAGAACTTCAAAAGAAACAAGAGGAGCTAGAGAAGTTGTTGGAAGAATTAATGGATGATGAATTAAAAGAGCTGTTTGAAGAATTAGAGAAGTTGATGGAGGAAATGGATCGTGATAAAATGATTCAGAATATGGAAGAGATGGAGAAGAATGCAGAGGATATGGAAGAGAAACTCGATAGGACGTTAGAGTTATTTAAGAATATGGAACTGGATCAGAAGCTAGAAAATCTAGAAGAGCAACTGAGGAAGTTAGCGGAGGAACAAGAGGCGTTAAAAGAGGCGAATGAAGAAAAGAAAATGGCCGAAGAGAAGTTGTCTGAAGAACAAGAAAGGTTGAATGATAAATTCGACGAGGTTCAAAAAGACATAGATGAAATTCAAGAAAAGAATGAAGATCTAGAGTCGCCTAGAGATTTGGATTTTAAAGAAGAACAAGAGGAGCAGACGGATCAAGAAATGCAAGATGCGCAGGAGAACTTGGAGAATGGTAAATCCAAAAAATCTCAACAAAATCAACAGAAGGCGAGTGATATGTTACAACAGATGGCTGACGATGCGGCGGCAATGAAATCAGCTAGTCAGCAACAACAAGCACAAGAGGATATGGATGCCTTGCGTTTTTTGCTAGAAAATTTAATTCATTTATCGCACGATCAAGAGGGTTTAATGGATGAATTTTACAAAACATCCACTAAGGATCCGTACTATTTGGATTTAAATAGAGAGCAATTAGCAATAAAAAAAGCGACTGAAATTGTAGATGATTCGCTAGTGGCTTTAGCAAAACGCGTTTCTGAACTGTCGTCTATGATAACAGAAGAATTAAATGATTTGTCTTATAATTTAGATAAATCGATGTTCTATTCTGAGGAGCGAAAAACGCGTACGTTGAATCAACATCAGCAATATTCAATGACGAGTTACAATAATCTTGCTTTGATGTTATCCGAGGTATTAGATCAAATGCAACAACAGGCTAAAATGAAGATGCCAGGAAATGGATCTTGTAATAATCCGGGAGGGCAAGGTTCGGGTCAGTCACAACAGCAAATGACCATGGAGCAAATGAAAGAAGCTTTAAAAAATCAAATAGGTAAAATGAAGGGTGGTCAAAAACCGGGAGGTGAGGAAGGTAAAGGACAAGATGGAAACGGTATGGGAGAAATGCCGGGAGGAGAACAAGGAAGTATACCACAATTATCACCAAAGGAAAAGGCTAAAATGGCGGCAGAGCAAGGGCGCTTGAGAGAGAGTCTAAAGCAATTAAAGCAAGAACTTAATAAAGATGGTAGTGGAGCAGGAAATGGGTTAGATGAGGTGATTAAGGAGTTGGATAAGTTGCAGAATGATTTATTAAATAATCAGGTAGGTTCTGATTATGTGAAGAGGCAAGAAGATATTTATACACGGTTGCTTGAAAGTGAAAAAGCAATTAGAGAACGAGGGTTTAGTGAGGAGCGAGAAGCAAAAGAAGGAAAAAATCAAGAGGATGGTAACCTTAACGAATTTACAGAGTATAACAAAAAGAAGGAGGCGGAAGTAGAGTTTTTACGATCGCTACCGGTTGGCTTAAGGCAGTATTATAAGTCTTTAGTGAACGATTATTTTAACGCTGTAAATAACGAATGAATGCATAAGCTGGAAATTGGATCTGACTTGAAGTATATGCTAGAGGTGGAAGGGTTGATTGATGAGGTATGCTCAAGCTACGAGTTAAACGAAGATCATTATGGAAATATCCTTATTGCTGTTACAGAAGCTGTCAATAATGCTATTGTTCATGGTAATTTAAATGACGAGGACAAGAAAGTAACGATAGAAGCGAATAAACAGGATAAAGAAGTGGTTTTTATAATCTCCGATGAAGGCAAAGGTTTTGACTATACAAACTTGCCAGACCCAACTGCTCCAGAGAACATTGAGAAACCTGATGGGCGAGGGATATTTTTGATGAAGAATCTTTCCGATGAAGTGTCTTTCGATTTGAATGGGTCGAAAGTTAGTATTACCTTTGTTGCAGGAAATGGATGAGAAGATCACATACGATTTTATAGATGTAGAAATTCCGGACTTCCATCCGGAATTTTTTGGTTTATGGCTGAAGGATGTTATAGATCTTGAAGAAAAGTTGTTGGGGTCACTGTCCTATATTTTTTGTTCAGATGACTATTTATTAGACATGAACAAGAAATTTCTAAAACATGATTATTATACGGATATCATTACTTTTAATTACAACGAAGGAGATAGTTTAAGTGGAGATGTGTTTATTAGTCTTGATCGAATTAAAGACAATGCAATGGTTCTAGGTGTGAGTTCGTTTGATGAGTTATGCAGAGTTATGGTGCATGGTGTTTTACATTTAATTGGTTATAATGATAAGACAGATGAAGAGCAGTATTTAATGTCATTAAAAGAGAATGAAATGTTGAAGTTGCGTCATAGTTTCATGTGAAACTATGACGTGTTAGTTTAAAACAAATGTTTCACGTGAAACAAATATTATGTTATCGAAATACGACATTATAGTAGTTGGGGGAGGGCACGCTGGGTGCGAGGCGGCGTATTCTGCGGCCAAAATGGGGTCCAATGTTTTATTGGTCACTATGAATTTGGCAACTATCGCTCAAATGTCATGCAATCCAGCGATGGGGGGTGTGGCAAAAGGTCAAATCATCCGAGAGATAGATGCTTTAGGTGGTGGTTCTGGTATAGTAACAGACAAGTCTGCAATACAATTTAAAATGTTAAACCTTTCTAAGGGTCCAGCAATGTGGTCACCGCGTACACAGAATGACCGAATGCGGTTTGCCGAAACATGGAGGATGCTTTTGGAACAGACTCCTAATGTGAGTTTCTGGCAAGACATGGTTAATGGTTTGTTGGTAGAGGATGGAAAGTTAAAAGGCGTCAAGACTGTAATGGGTGTTGAGATAGAATCGGATGCTGTTATTTTAACCAATGGCACATTTTTGAACGGGCTCATTCATCTTGGAGAAAAGCAATTTAAAGGAGGGCGATCAGGTGAAGGAGCTAGTTATGGTATTACGGAACAATTGGTTGATTTAGGTTTTGAAACTGGAAGAATGAAGACAGGAACACCTCCTCGGGTTGATGGCCGGTCATTGGATTATTCCAAAATGGAAGAACAACCAGGCGACGAACAGCCCGTAAAGTTTTCATATAGCGATGAAACGAATTCGCTTGAAAAGCAGAGAAGCTGCTATATTACTTATACCAACCCTCAAACCCATGAAATTTTGCGATCTGGTTTTGATCGCAGTCCGATGTTTAATGGAGCAATTAAAAGTGTTGGTCCGCGATACTGTCCTTCTATTGAGGATAAGATTAATCGTTTTGCGCAACGTGATCGACATCAAATATTTGTAGAGCCAGAAGGTTGGAATACCATTGAAATTTATGTGAATGGTTTCAGCACCTCCTTACCAGAGGAGGTTCAGTTAGAAGCAATGAAAACGATACCGGGCTTTGAGAATGTGAAAATGTTTCGCCCTGGATATGCAATTGAATATGACTACTTCCAACCAACGCAATTAAAACACACATTAGAAACAAAAGTGGTTGATAATTTATTTTTTGCAGGTCAGATTAATGGTACAACTGGATATGAAGAAGCGGCTTCGCAAGGATTAATGGCGGGAATAAATGCACACTTGAAATTGAAAGATCTGCCACCATTTATTTTGGGTCGATCAGAGGCCTATATTGGCGTGCTCATAGATGATTTGATCACGAAAGGAACTGAAGAACCTTACCGTATGTTTACCTCACGAGCGGAGTACCGCATATTATTAAGACAAGATAACGCAGACCTGCGTTTAACACGTCAAGGTTATGAAATTGGTTTAGCTGGCGAAGAGCGTTTGAAAAAAGTAGAGGATAAGATTGAAAAGACGGAAAAGGTCAAAAAGTTTTTAGCTAAAACAAGCGTTGATCCAAAAGAAATGAATGAATATTTGGAATCGCTTAACTCGTCAAAAATCAAACAGAAGGTTAAAGCAGACTCCTTATTGAGACGCCCTCATATTACATTGAATGGTATGCGAGAAAGATCTGAATATTTAGATCGCAAACTGTCCGCCATTTGCGATGTAAATCATGATGCTTTGATACAAGCTGAAATTCAAACTAAATATGCTGGTTATATTTCACGTGAAGAAGAAATGGCAAATAAGATGGATCGATTGGAAAATGTAAAAATTCCACCACATACTGATTATGCTTTATTATCTTCGTTGTCAGCTGAAGCAGTAGAAAAATTAACTGAAATTAAACCAGTAACCATTGGTCAGGCTAATAGAATTAGTGGGGTCTCTCCGTCAGATATTTCGGTATTGTTAGTTTATTTAGGAAGGTAATATGTACACACACGAAACATGTCCTATTTGTGAGGGCAATAAGTTTGAGTCTTTTTTAAAGGCTGTTGATTACACAGTCTCTCAAGATACATTTCAAATTGTAAAATGCATTTCTTGCGGTTTTCATTTTACTAATCCTATTCCAGATGAAGATAAAATTGGTGATTATTATAAGTCAGAATCATACATATCGCATTCATCTACCAACCTCGGATTGATTAATAAAATTTATCAACGTGTTAGAAAGCATACCTTAAAACAAAAACTTAAGCTCGTTAAAAAATGGGCAAAAGGTGATAATGTCATGGACATAGGTGCAGGTACAGGTCACTTCCTAAGCATATGTCAAAAGGCAGGTTTTAATGTCTTAGGACTAGAACCAGATCAAGATGCAAGAAGGTTTGCTGAGACGCATTTAAATGTGAAATTACAACCAACGGAAGAGCTATATGATCTTGGTCATAATAGCAAAGACATCATCACTATGTGGCATGTTTTAGAACATGTCTATCATTTAAAAAAAGATGTTAAGCAAATTTCAAAAGTGCTCAAGGACGACGGCACCCTAATTGTCGCTGTACCCAACATGGGTTCGTTTGATGCACAACATTATGGAGCACATTGGGCAGCTTATGATCTACCGATTCATCTCTACCATTTTCAGCCTAAGGATATTGCTAACTTGTTTGATCGCGTGAATATGGAAGTCGTAGAAATATTACCAATGAAATTTGATTCGTATTATGTTTCCTTGTTAAGTGAAAAATATAAGGATGGAAATATGGCGCGCGCCTTTTGGAACGGCTGGCGTTCAAATGTCAAAGCGAAAAACGATTCTTATTCGTCTCAGATCTATATTTTAAAGAAAAAAGGCAAATAGAAGCGATTTAAGCGCGTTTTGCTATTACCGAAAGGGAATCATATAGCCTAACTGGAGATCGTTAATTATTGAAGGTTTATTTTTTTAAGCCTTGCCTTCTGTTAACTAGCTGGTATCCAGCTTATTAAATAGATTTAATGGTTTTTTCTGATGTGAAACGATCTAGAATATCATTATATAAAGTAGAACGTATTTAATTACGTTCTGTCTATCATTCATCCGAATCTTCTTTTCTAAAGATGGTACGATATAATTCGCCTACTAAAATTTGAACACCAAAGCCATAATAAGGCGCATTAAATGCTGTTTTTAATTCTGGACTTGTATTAAATAGAAATCGATATCCGGTTGAAACGCGACCAGCTAGCCAAGGCCAAAAATAGTATTTCGCTTGTATGCCTCCAGACAATGCTGAAAAATCTTGATCAATATTTTGACGAAATACACCAGCCGTATCTTCATATCGGCCGGTTAAACTTCCTCCACTTATCAAGAAGGGTAAAGAAAATTCCCATTTTGGATTGCGAAAGAAAGCCCGTTCGTAAAAAACGGACGCATAGCTTAATCCGAAAATGACGCGAGAGGTGTCGGTTGCATCTGGCGCATCTACTGGAAGGTCGGTAAAAACCAAATCACGCGATAAACCATAAATACCAAAGCCAAAGCGATGCACACCTCTGTACTTCAAACCAATGCGAAGGCCATTAATTTTTACAGGCCGTGATTGAAGAAATGATCTACTGGCATCAAAGCCTAATAAAAACTTCCACTCTTTTTGGCCATATGATTTCGGAAACCAATCGATTTTCTGTTTACTCGTGTCCTGTTCCTCTTGATTTCCTGCGTATAATGAGATAGAAACAAGGCAAATGAATATGAGAATAAATCTAGATAGCATATGACAAAAATAGAGCATTTTTGTAGAAACTATAACCTCAATGTGTTGATCACCATCATTTAGTAATTGTAAAGAGCGAGAAAATAATGCATTATTTTCTCGCTCTTGATGTATTTTTAGATTGTTTTGACTAGTCTGCAATGAATTAGTTGACCAACCTTCGTTCATGATATCTACATTCAATCATAACATATGAATATAAAGACTGTTGTGTTTTTATTAAACCAATTCCTGGTGCATAAAACGACTCATAAACGACAGTATCATCGCACGGACTCATGGGAGTTCCATCTGTTTTGTATGAGTGTAGCTCCACAATGTAACCTTCGAAATTTCCTGCGGGAACGGTTTCGTTTGATAAACTTCCTTTAGAAATAGTGTATTGTGAGACTGTAGGTCCAGTACGTGAATTAATGGTGTCATTAATTGTTTCTGTTCCGACATGTCTATAACCTTTATGGTCGACAACATAGACACCAGAATCGCGATGAAACCAGTGATCATCTTCACTTGTTCCTAACAAAAAATTGGAACCTTTAAAATGGCGATACCAATAGAACTCTCTGCGTTTGATGTTGATGTTGAGGCTTGTTATACGCGCCTAAACTTGAAAACATTGTCTGAACGGGATAATGATTACTTTACCGTTCAAAAGTCCTTAGACGGCGTTAATTGGGTCGATCTCGATCATATTAAAGGAGCTGGCACAACATCAGTTCCACACACATATTCGTACACCGATAGCACCAACTATGATGGTATAGCTTATTATAGGTTGCGTCAAACTGATTTTGATGGTGAATATGAATACCACGATCCAAAATCAATTCAACATAGTGGTTGTGGATATGCTGGCCCTTACCCGAACCCTACAAATGGTCTTGTTTATCTTGCCGCCATTAAAGCAGATGTTCCGCTTTACGTTTATGCGGTTACAGGGCAAAATCTAACCAGCAAGGTTGAGATTAACTACGAAGAGAAAAGCATTGACTTAAGTTTGTTGGATGCAGGTAGTTATATAGTTGTCATAGACAATGAGTTGTTCCCAATTCAGAAGGTCGATTAGCAGGCCTAGGTTTCTTCAAAACTGACATTGAAGTCTTCGGTCAGCACGAATTTACCCGCGCGTTTTTCTTCAGAACCGGGTAAAAGTATGCCAGTCATTTTAGTGGTTTTGCCTTTTTTGAGTAAATCAGTGGCTTGTTTTTCAGTCAATTTTTTGCCGAGAATAGCAAATGGTAAAACAAAATCGCAACCATCTTTATAGGTTGAGCAACCATAAGCTTTTTTACCCTTTAATATCTGTCCTTCTTTACATTTCGGACAGGGGGGTAAATCGATCGGTGTTGACTTTTTCTTTTCCCCAGGTAGGACAATCTTTTTGCCTTTATCTGACAAAACATCATTGGTTAAACCAACAACCATTTCTTTTAATTCTTCTCGAAACTGTTGGACATCATATTCTCCTTTTTCAATTAGGCGTAATTTATGCTCCCATTGTCCTGTAAGTTCTGCTGATTTGAGCAAGTCCGAAGGAATCGTGTCAATTAAACCGACACCAGTGGGCGTCGCATGAAGATTTTTCTTCTTCTTTTCAATATACTTCCGACGGAACAAGGTCTCTATGATATTTGCTCGCGTAGATGGTCGTCCAATACCATTCTCCTTCATCGCTTCGCGCAGCTCCTCTTCATCTACATTTTTTCCTGCAGTCTCCATAGCTCTTAACAGCGATGCTTCAGTAAAGTATTTGGGAGGGCGTGTTTTCTTTTCCTGTACTTCTGGTTGATGAGGCCCGTGTTCACCTTGCTCGAAGGTTGGCATGATGTTTTCGTCCGCCTCGCCCTTATTAGACTCGGATTTTTGATTGGCGGATGAATCACTTTTTTCATTGTCAAAAACAACTCTCCAACCAGGTTCAATAATTTGTTTTCCGGTTGCTTTAAATTCTACTTTATCAACGTGGCCTAATACGGTCGTGTTAGATACTTTACAGTCTGGATAAAAGGCGGCAATAAAGCGTTTAGCAATGGTTGCATATATTTTTTGTTCATCTTGTGATAAACCAGAAGCCGGCACGCCTGTAGGAATGATCGCATGGTGATCCGTCACCTTTTTGTCATTAAAGACTTTTTTTGACTTACGAATGTGTTTAGCTAAGAGTGGCTCTGTCAATAGCGAATAGAATTTTAAACCTTTTAATATACCCGGAACTTTCGGATAAATATCTTCTGATAAGAAAGTCGTATCGACACGCGGGTAGGTGACCATTTTCTTTTCATACAAGCCTTGAACAAGCTTTAAGGTATGGTCTGCTGATAGGGCAAACTTATTGTTAGCTTCAACTTGTAAAGAAGTTAAATCGAAAAGTCTTGGTGGCGCCTCTTTACCTTCTTTTTGGGTATAATCATCAATATAAAACGGCTTTTCCTTAATGTATTCGATTGCTTTTGCGGCTTTTTCTTCTGATTTTATTTTCCCAATTGTTGCTGAAAATAATACATCACGATAAAGGGTCTTAAGCTCCCAATATTTTTCTGATTTAAAACTTTCGATTTCCTTTTGTCGCTCGACGATCATAGCAAGCGTGGGTGTTTGTACCCTTCCAATTGATAATACCTGCTTATTTCTTCCGTATTTTAATGTATATAAACGCGTCGCATTCATACCTAAAAGCCAATCACCAATCGCACGTGAGCTTCCTGCAGCGTAAAGATTGATAAAGTCTTTACCATCCCTCAATTTTTCGAAACCTTCTTTGATGGCCTCCTCGGTTAATGAAGAAATCCATAAACGTTTGATAGGCTTTTTGTTATTTGCTTTCAATAAAACCCATTGTTGAATCAACTCTCCCTCCTGACCGGCATCACCACAATTGATGACTTCATCACAGCGCTGGACTAAACTTTCAATAACACGAAATTGTTTTTGCGCACCCTGATCCTCCATCAGCTTAATACTGAAACGAGAAGGAATCATCGGTAGGGTCGCTAAATTCCACCATTTCCACATACCAGTATAGTCATGTGGTTCTTTGAGTGTACACAAATGACCATATGTCCACGAGACCCAATACCCATTACCTTCGAAATAACCATCTTTACGCATATTTGCACCCAAAATGCTCGCGATTTCGCGCGCAACACTGGGTTTCTCAGCTATACACAACTTCATGGGTTGAATTAGGTTATTATTGGTTTAAAGGGGTAAAACGATAAACGTTAAAAGCGTATTTGTTTTTTTCGTCGATGGGGTGTTTCATGATTAAATCTTTTTTCCAATGGTTTTCATCAAATTCAGGAAAGAAGGTATCACCATCAAACGACTCCTCAATATAGGTAATTAGCATTTCATCTAAGAGGTTGTTTTCGATAGCATGGGCATATATTTGCCCCCCACCTATAACATATAGGTCCAGGTCTGAAAACTCCTCTTTGCTTTTATAAAAGCTGATTGCGGACTCAACAGAATGAAACACACTACAATCAGGATGCTCAAAACTTTCATTTCGGGTGATGACCACATTAATGCGGTCAGATAATGGACGATATTTAAGCGGAATAGAGTCCCAGTTTTTTCGACCCATCAGAACAATATGCCCTTTAGTTGACTGAGTAAAAAAATGCATATCAGCAGGTAGATGCCATATCAAATCATTGTCTTTGCCAATGACATTGTTTTTTCCTTTTGCAACGATTAATTTAATCTTCATGCGATCTGTTTATACGGAAACTGCTCCTTTTATATGTGGATGATATTCATAATTCACTAATTCAAAATCTTCGAATGTAAAATCAAAGATAGACTTGATTTCAGGATTCAATTTCATGGTTGGCAGCGGCTTAGGTTCTCTTGTTAATTGCAAATCAACTTGCTCCTGATGATTATTATAGAGGTGAACGTCACCAAAGGTGTGAATAAAATCTCCAGGTTCTAGATCGCAAACCTGAGCAACCATTAATGTTAAAAGTGCATAGGATGCAATATTAAATGGAACGCCTAAAAAGACATCCGCACTTCGCTGGTAGAGTTGACAGGATAGTTTACCATCCGTCACATAAAATTGAAAAAAGGCATGACAAGGAGGTAGTGCGGCTTTTCCATTCGCTACATTCTCTTCAAATGAAATAGAAGTGTCTGGCATAACGCTTGGGTTCCAAGCTGAAACCATGAGCCTTCTACTGTTTGGATTAGTCTTAATCTGTTCTATGACTTGACTAAGTTGATCAATACCTTCATTGTTCCAGTTACGCCATTGTGCGCCGTAAACAGGACCTAGATCACCATCTTCATTGGCCCAATCATTCCAAATGCGTACGCCATTTTTAGTTAAGTAAGCAATATTCGTGTCCCCGTTGATAAACCAAAGTAATTCATGAATAATTGATTTCAAGTGGAGCTTTTTAGTGGTGACCATTGGAAATCCTTCAGACAAATCAAATCTCATCTGATGGCCAAAAATACTTTTTGTTCCAGTGCCCGTACGGTCACCTTTTTCGAGTCCTTTTTCCTTTATAAGCCTTAGTAAATCCAGGTAGTTTCGCATGATATAAATATTAGCTAGCTAAAGGTAAGGCTTTGCTAAATCTTTACGGCACGATTTTCGATTGAAAAAGTACACAATGCAATATATTTTTCAACAATAGAACGATTAACCCCTCTAAATGATGGGTTTAGATTGATGTAAAAAAAATTGCGTAAATTTATGATTACGGATTTTACTGTGCTATGAAAAGAATGCTATACTTATTTCTGCTACTTGTTGCCATGCCAAGTTTTGCAGATGAACTCCCAAAGACTTGTTTAGGAAAATATGGAGGAAAAATGCCGGGGTATTCAGTTGAAAAGAATGGTGTTATGCTCGATATTGATGCCCATGATGTGTATATCACAGTGGCAGAAGATAAAATAATTTACATTGGAGGTGATCTCGAATTAAGCGGAGAATATGCGGTCTTTAAGCAAAGTAAAAATGAATACCTTATCAAGAGTCAACTGGATAATGGAAAGTCGCTTCATTATGAGTTGGAATTTATCTGGAATAAAAAGGAAAACACTTTATACATCGCTCCCAAAAACGGACAATCTGAGGTATACTTAGAACGTTTGGATCGTTAATAATCCTTACCGATAAACACAAGGTATAAGTTACATTAACGCGAATAAGTTTGGTTCTGGTTAAAAGACCAATGGTTGAATCGGTTATTCACCTGAACTCAGAAGACTATTAGGTTTACGTTTTTCACTCACACACGCTCCATTCACTTTCTTCATCTAGTCCTTATACTTGTTCCGTTTAAGACGTTCTTCAATTTCACGAATATGTTTTACCTTTTTTTCTTGTCTAAGACGGATGGCAGACTTTGTAAAATAGGTGTGCTGATTTAAGAATGCGATCTGAATTTCATCCCATTGTCGATCACTGTTTAATTTGCCATGCTCCCGCAATTCTCGCCTTAAGCAGTCGGCAATAACGTGAAAATCATCACGACCAAGATAATCTAAATCGGCATCACACATGATTTGTTCTAGGTGATTTTTTGGGCTTTGCGGAATTTCGGTTGATTTGATTAATCCGTCAATAATATCTAATTGCTCCTCCGTATAACCATATTTAGGAAGAATATCCCTAGCCATTTTGATGCCTATTTCTTCGTTGCGATCATAGCGCTCAATAAAGCCCGCATCATGATACGTTGCCGCAGATTTTAATAGGAAGAGATCTTCGTCCGTAATACCTTCCATAATCGCAATACGTTCAACTGCCTGCGTTACATCAATAGTGTGATTAATACTGTGATAAAGTAGTTTTGTAGACAACTCATCTTCTAGGATTTTCATGATATGACGTTCTGCCTTCATATAGTTGATAGAACTGTATAAATGCAAATCAACGATTTTCCAGAAGTCTTCGTTTGGTACAATACCTTCTCCGTTTTCAGATAGTTCTGGTTTGATTCCCTTGACATAATACATGTCGAGCATTCCTTTGTGTTTGGTCTGAATTTTTCCGCGATAAACACAATCGAAATAAGGCGCAATAAACTCGTAGGTGTTACCAGAGACATTGACCGTACCAGGTTGCCCATGCATTTCCATTCGCTGAGCTTGATTAACGGTAGAGCCCCAAATGTCGTAGGCAAATCGTTTTAATCCAATGACACCCGCAATTACCTCTCCGGTATTGATACCGATACGAATTTTCCATGGTGTTTCTCCGCGCTGCTTGATCTCTTCTGAAACCTTGACCATGTGGTTTTTAATCTTTAACGCAGCAAGCGTTACTTCTATGGCATTACTTTTATTTCTTATAGGGACACCGCCGGCGCACATATATGAATCACCAATGGTTTTAATTTTTTCTAGATCAAATTGTTCAATAATTTCATCAAAAGAAGAGAAATAGCTGTCTAGTTTTTGAACCAAATCCTGCGGCTTCATGTCTTCTGCAATCTTTGAGAAACCTACAAAATCGGTAAACATAACCGAAACATTTTTATAGTACCTTGCTTTTGAACGTCCTTTATTTTTCAGCTCCTCAGCTGTTCCGACAGGCAGGATGTTTAATAGGAGCTGCTCTACCTTTTCTTTTTCCTTTTCAAGCAACTCGTTTTGGTGCTCAATTTTAGCTTTTTGTATTTCTACTTTCTGTTTTTGATCTTGGATTTTTTTACTTTGCTCAGTTACCTGCCTCGTTCGTTTGACAACCTCTATTTCAAGTCGCACTTTCTGCCTTCTAATGGTGTCAATTCTCCGGCGATAAGTATAGAGTCCAATAACCAGTATGAGCAGTATAGCACTTATACGAAACCAGGTCGTTTGCCAAAATGGAGGGGTAATGATGATTTGAATTGTCGCTGGTTCGTCTGACCAAACTCCATCTGCCGATTGCGCATAAACCTCAAAAGTATACTCTCCGGGTTCAATGTGCATATAATGAGCTCGATTTTCATTTTCCAAATAGTTAAACTCGTCTTCTTTTCCGCGCAGAATGCATTTAAAGCGATTTTGCAAAGGGTTTGAAAAGTTTGTGGCTATGAACTCGAAAGTGAGATCGTTCTGCTTATAATCAAGCTCTATTAGCTCGGGGACAATTATGTTTTCAGCTATGGTCGTTTTGTTTCTACTTCCCTTAATGGCCAGTTTAACTGAAGTAATGACGGTCCTCGGCGGGTTTGGATTAATGCTAATTGATTGTGGATCAAAAACATTATAGCCGTTAATGCCACCGAAATGGAGCATTCCTTTTTTCGATTTGAAGAATGCATTGGAATTGTATTCGTTACTTTGTAAACCGTCTTTAACGCTATAGTTAGTAAACACCTCTGTTTTTGGGTTAAATTTTGTCAAACCATTATTGGTGCTTGCCCAAATATTGCCCTCTTCATCCTCGAGTAGACCATAAACAACATTATTCGGTAAACCTTCATTTTCAGTATAATTGACTGTTTTTCTTGAAACAAGATCGAGTTTCTTAATGCCTTCCCCGTAAGTTCCCAGCCACATATAGCCAGGTTCTGTTTGTAAAAGACTTGTGATTTGTCCGTTCGTATCATCATGTCCTTGAATGTTACAATGTTCAAATTCAAAACCAAGCTCTGAAGCCGGATGTACTGCGTATAAACCTTTATTACTTGTTACAACCCAGGTTTGTTCATTCAGGTCTTTATAGATTGTTTTAACCGACCCTTCTCCTAGTCCAGATCCACTAGCGTAAAAACTAAAACTATAATCGGTTTTATCCATGATTGTCAGACCTTCACGGGATCCAATCCATACGCGATTACTATCGGCGTCTGTGATAGAATAAACCCGTTCATTATGAATGATGTCTTCAGGGAGAAAGTCCACTCGCTCAAGGTTGTATTTAACATTCCTCAGGTCGTATATGGTCAAAATGAATAATCCGTCGTCATAACCTAGCCATATCTTATTACTATTTTCAACATAAATGCTTAAGATGTGATGGGTTGTGTTAATATTACGTACTATATGATAATAATAATTGCGATTATAATCGTAAATGGTCAAATCCTTCTGGGTACCGATATAAGTGTTCCCTTCTTCATCTTCAGCAAAAGACCAAACACTATAATCGATAAGTCCTCGGGAGGGGTCATTATTTAGTGAGATCGTCGTAAAGCCTTGTTTGTATTTGTCAAATCGAGAAACACCTTGTTCCGTTCCAATCCAAAAAACACCTTGATCATCTTGATAAATGCAAGAAACATCATTATCGGCTAAAGAAGAATTATCCAAAGGGTTATGTTCATACTGAGATATATTTTGGCGGTTGTTTTTCTCTTTTTCAATATAAAAAAGACCGTTTTGTGCGGTTCCTACCCACAAGTTGCCGCTTTTTTCAGCGTAAACACAATTAATAGCGCCATATCGTACGGCGGCATGGTCTGTAACAATTTGTAGTTTTTTATTTTCATCTGCATAAAACAACCCTTTTTCGGTGCAAATTATGAGTTCACTCTTGTCATTTTGATAAAAGTCGAAGACAGGAGCGATTGTGAATATGCCGTTGTAATCTATTTCTTCAAATGATTGATAAGGGTAATTGGAATGGTAGATTTGACCCGTTTGCGTACCTACCCACAGCACTTGTTCTCGGTCAATAAATGTTGAAATAATCTGGGTGTTACCATGTATGTTTTTAATGGTATGAATCTCGTTATTAGAAAGGTTGATTCGATTAATTCCGTTTTTCTCTGTGAGCGCCCAAAGTATACCCTTTTTATCAAAGGATAAAGAGGTAAATATGTACCCGTTAAGATCTTCAATTGTATTTCGACTGATGCGCTCTACCGTATAATCTTTAGGGTCCATTTTGCCAATACCGCGATTGGTGCCAAACCATAAATACCCAAGTTCATCTTCCTGCAAAAAATGGGCGTAGTTGTTTGGAATGGTTGTTTCGTCGTTTGGGTTGTTTTTAAAGGTCGTGAAGTTGTATCCGTCATATCGGTTTAATCCATCTTGTGTGGAAATCCAGATATAGCCATACCGATCTTGAACGATGCCAGTAACAGAGCTTTGCGATAAACCATCTTCTAGGGAATAGGTTCCGAATTTAATGGTTTTTTGTTGACTGAGAACCTTGTTGCCTGCAAGGGCGAGTACAAGAAATAATAACCAGCTTCGCAACATATATCGATTAGATTCGAACGCCAATAACTAAGATATCATCTACTTGCTCAAAAGATCCTTGCCATTCATGCATAGTACTTTCAAGATATGCACGTTGTTCGTTCATACCTTTTTTATGGACACTGAGCAAGTGTTGTCGAAAACGATTATAGAGAAATTTCTTACCACGTTCTCCACCAAACTGATCAGCATATCCATCACTGAAAAGGTAGATGACATCTCCTTTTTGGAGTTTAAGTTTGTGTTGAGAGTATTTATTTGAATTCGGCTCAAATGAACCAATAGCAATTTTATCTGCCTTAATAATGGTGAATTCCTCATCTCTAACAAGATAAAGTGGGTTGTTTGCACCAGCATAAGTCAACTCCATATTTTCGTAATCAACAGCGCAGAGCGCTATGTCCATACCGTCGCGGATTTGATTTTTATCGTGACTCTTGTTAAGTGATTCACTAACAAAAGTGTTTAAACGATTTAAGATTTCTGCTGGTTCTTGAATATTATGCTCACGGACGGCAGTGTTCAAACCATTGGCTCCTACTAAACTCATAAATGCGCCTGGTACACCATGACCCGTGCAGTCTACCGCAGCGAAATAATTAGCCGTTTTTGTTTTTTCAAACCAATAAAAATCACCCGAAACAATGTCTTTGGGTTTAAATAACACAAATGATTCAGGACAAATAGCGTCGATTGTTTCTTTCGGAGGTAAGATTGAGTTTTGAAGTCGTTTTGCATAGCGAATACTCGCTGTAACAGATTTATATAGATCTTCTAACTTCAAACGTTGACGCTCATTTTCATCTCTTTGACGAACAACTTCTTCCGTTCGCTCCTTTACCTTTTGCTCTAAAATTCGCTCCGTTTCTGCCAATTCATCACGCATCTTTAATAAGGCATGTCCTAGGACGTCTTCGTTGCTTAAAGGCTTGTAAGGTGAGTTGAAATTACTTTGTCCTACCTCTCTTGCAAAGTCGGTAGTTTTCTTTAGACCATCAACCAAGTCAACCACGGCTGAAGACATGTCTCCAATTTCGTCGTTTCCTATTTCTATTTCTTGTTTAGGGAATATTCCTTTACCCAGCGATAACAACACAACCCGCAGGTTGTTTACCGGTTTAACAATTGTATTTGTTGTAAAACCAGCAATAATAACAGCGAAAATAATGAGACAAGCTCCTAACCACCAATAAATCTCCAACGATTGGAACTTCGAACGTGCCGTTTTGGATGAAGAACGAACCAAAGAAAGGGCATTTTCTTCTTTAGAATCTAAACTAGTTTGAAGGAAATAGAGATTCTTATTTAAGTCCGTCAATATCTCACTCGCTTCTCCGTTCTGATCGATGAGCAAACGAGCCGTAAACATTTTAAATGGGTCATCATAACTACTGATGTCAGGAAGCAGCTCCATTAATTCAGTAAGTTTTTTTGTCAGTTCTTCATATTGACCGACTAAGAAATTGAACTGTTCAATATCTTCTTCATCAGTCCACTCTTTTGAAATTATTTCGAGCTTTTTAAGCTTTTCAGGAATATCTTTTTCAATAATCTCTTTGAAACGCAGCTTAAATTTCACATCATTTCGACCAGGCTCATTTAACCATTGGCCGGCTAATTGACGTGATTCAGTTGTTATTGCCTTAAGGTCAGAGACGTATTCTTTTGAGGGGGTAAGGACATTGATTAATTGATTGGATGTTTTATCGTTTTTTTCAAACGTTTCAATTCCGTTGTTAACGGCTAGAAACGTGGCCCCAAAAACCACGATGATAAAGAAAATAAGCATTCCAAAGCCTGTTCCAATCTTCCTGCCTATGGTAAATCTAAAACTCATGCGTTGGGGTTAAAACTTTTAATTTATCAATTATTCCTTCATGCGAAGGTCATAAAGGATATTGCGATATTTTTCTGCCTCATTTTCATTTGGCATGGTGTAAGTATATATTCGTACAATTTCCTTAATGTTATCTTCGTCGGTAGGATGTGTTTCATACCTTTTTAAATACTTAGGCAGATTGATTTTATCCAAATCTGTTTGGTATTTTAAGTACTTTTCATCGTTGTTCAATCCGTAATAGCAGCCCATCAAAGCTACCTTCGTATCCATATGGTCTGGCTGAATCAATTCACAACGCTTCAAATAAGGAATTGCTTTCAAAAATGCTTCTTCCGCTCTTTTGGTGTTCAATACGAGTTCTTCTATAGAAATTTCCGGATCTGGAGCAACAATATAGTCGACACCCATATTATAATAGGCAATACCACTATTAAAGTTAGCCTGAAAATCCATACTATCAATGGCCAAGACTTTTTGACAGGCATTAATCGACTTAATACGTAAATCGTTTTTATCAGCTTGTGGTACAATTTCAGATTTGTTTTGATACTCGGCACCTAAAGCTGTATAATATTCTATATCGCGTTGATCAAAATCATGTGCTGGATCCAAGAGACTCGTATATTTTTCTTTGTACAACTCGTAAAACTCAATTGAGCGATCAAAGTTCTTGTCCTCCACTAAGAGTTGAACAGCATTGTTATAATATCTAATGAGGGTATTGCTAATGTATTGATTTATCTTGTCTGTGTAAACACCTTCTTTGTCAATTTCTCTTGCATAAACAAAGGATTCTAACGCAATTTGGCGATTACAAAGTGAATCACCAGCAGTAATACTTCTGTATATAATGCCTCTTAGTTGCCAAGTTTGTGGATCATGACGTTCGATTGTGGTAATGGCAGAATCGATTGCGACCTGTGCGCTTTCAAAGTCATTCGCCCTATAGAACTGATACGCTTGACCAGTCCAAGACTGACCATAAGCCATGGTGCCAAGGCAAATAACCAATAGGGTCAAAATGTTTTTCAATCGTATCATTGTACTACTTTCGCGGCTAAGTCTGTTAATTTAGAAGATATGACTAAATTGTGCTTATTCGCATTGCGTTTATTTACTTCGTATTTCTGTTGATTCCCAACCACTATAAAATTCACGCAGGCTCCCGTTTTAAGAGATCCTTCACTTTCAGCTACGAGTAATGTGTTGTTTTGTTGCATACTTTTCGACAAAACAACGATTTCTTTCGACTTTTCTGAAGCGACGAACAAGATATGGCTTTTTGGGTTGATATCGTTCTTGTTTCTAAAGTTTTGAATAACAATCTCCTGCGAGCCGATATATTTTTCAGAATAACGAGACTTTAATTCATCATAAACATCCAAACCTCCAAAACCATATACACCGATAATAAAATCGCCCGAACGTCTATCTGGTGGCCATTCAACCAAAGTTGCAAAAGTATAGATATACAAGGCTTTCACCATTGAACGTGTATCTTTCATCTGATTCGTTTCAGCTGACAATCGTGTCAGACTAAAAGTCATCAGTAAAGCAAGTCCTATGTATACTATTCTTTTCAAAAGGTTTATTTGTTGTTGATCGTGTCTGTACTAAAAGTGTGCCAACTATGCAGGCGCCCCGTTCTGAGCTGCGTTTTGAAGTTTTTCTAAGTCACGATCAAAGAGGTAAAGTCCTGCTTTGTCGTTACCGATCATGTTTAATTTATCTAAAATATCCCTTGCTAAGGCTTCTTCTTCTAATTGCTCAGCTACAAACCATTGCATGAAATTGTGAGTTGAGTAATCTTTTTCTTCGAGACATACAAACACGACTTCATTGATCATATTGGTAACTTTAATCTCATGTTCTAATAAAAGACTGAAAATTTGCGCCAGGGATTCAAATTCTTTCTGAGGCAATTCAACAGACGGTATTTCTGCTTTTCCTCCACGTTCGTTTACGAAACGAACAAGTTTTAACATGTGTTCGCGTTCTTCATCTGCATGCGCATATAAAAACTCAGCTGTCCCCTTCAGTCCAGTAACATCAGCCCATGAGGCCATTGCTAAATATAACTGTGATGATGTCGCTTCTGCTTTTATTTGTCCGTTTAATATTTCTTCAATTCGAGTATTCAATTTCAATTGATTTTAATGTGACTTCCTAAGGCAGGTAAAAATAAGTGAAAATTTAGAAACAAAAGGGATATAGACCATATTTATTCATAATTTTATGCTGAATTTAAAGCGTTTCATGGGTAAACAAAAGCAAAAAAGTAACAAGAAATTTGGAGTTCAATTAGAAGAAGATATCCGCGGAATTTTCCGAGAAAATCCAAAAGCAGAGTTAAACTACAAACAAGTCGCTGGTTTTCTCGAAATAAACGACAAGGTATTAAGAAAACTAGTTTTTGATACACTGTTGGATTTAGCAGAAAGTGGTTACTTGAAGCAAACCCAAAGGGGAAAGTTTAAAATCGGGAAGCGCCTGAATCTCATTGAAGGAACCGTTGATGTAGCCAGAAGAGGTAATGGGTTTGTTATTACTGATAAATTAGATCAAGACATCATGATACCGGCTAAACATATGGTTGGTGTACTGCACGGAGACCGCGTTTTGGTTGAATTAAAAACTTCTAGAAGGGCAAATCGAACTGAGGGTAGAATAGTTGAAGTCTTAGATCGGGATAAAAGAAAATTTGTTGGAACACTTGAAAAAGAAAGAAAGCATGCTTTTGTTGTTCCAGATGATTTTAAAATGAACGTTGATTTCTATATCCCTGCTGGAAAGGAAAAAAATGCGGTGTCAGGAGAAAAAGTGATTGTAAAAATCACGGATTGGCCGGAATCTGCCAAAAGCCCATTTGCTGAGGTTGTTGAAGTATTAGGTTCTGTTGAATCGAATGACGTTCAAATGAGATCGATTTTGGCCTCAAGCGATATTAAATATGAATTCCCTGATGAAGTTATTCGACAAGCGAATCTCATTGACATGCAATTGGATCCTGCTGAGATTGAGAAAAGAAGAGATTTTCGAGATACATTGACTTTTACAATAGATCCAATAGACGCCAAAGATTTTGATGATGCTATTTCTGTTGAGCAACTCGATAATGGATTGGTGAGAGTTGGTGTACACATTGCTGACGTTGCACATTACGTTCCGCAAGGTTCCGCCTTAGACATAGAAGCGAAAGAACGAGGAAATTCGGTTTATTTGGTTGATCGGGTGATTCCTATGCTACCCGAGCACCTTTCGAATGGTGTTTGTTCTTTACGCCCGAATGAAGAGAAATTTGTTTTCTCAGCTGTTTTTGATTTAACAGAGCAAGGTGAAATCAAAAAAGAATGGTTCGGTAAAGGGGTTATCAATTCAGACAGAAGATTTATATACGAAGAAGCTCAAATCATTATTGAGACAGGTGAAGGTGATCATGCGGAGGAAATTACACAGTGTGATAAAATTGCGAAGAATCTCAGAACGGAACGCTTGTCTAAAGGAGGGTTGGAAATTGTGAGTTCAGAGCTGCGTTTTGAATTGGACGATAAAGGGATGCCTATCAATGTTTATAAAAAAACGAGTAAGGACGCCAATAAACTCATTGAAGAGTTTATGCTGTTGGCCAACAAGCGGGTCGGTAGATTTGTCGGCGATGTGAAAGGGAATAAAAAACCAGTTTCTCTAGTGTATCGTATACACGACAAGCCAGATAAAGAAAAGGTAGAGCAATTTGCTGTATTTGTATCAAAATTTGGACAGCCTTTCCGATTTAAGAATGATCGCGACATCGCTTTTCAAATGAATGCTTTGTTCAAGAAGATGAAGGACGATGGCAATTTTAATATGATCCAACAGATGGCGATTAAGTCAATGGCAAAAGCTGTCTACGATACGGATAATATTGGGCATTATGGTTTGGGATTTGAATATTACGCGCACTTCACTTCACCGATTCGTCGTTATGCCGATTTACTGGTGCACCGCATCTTGTTTGATGTGTTAAATGGTAAACGAACCGCGTACCCTGAATTAAATAAAATTGCTGTTCATATTTCCGCTACGGAGCGAAAGGCTGTTGATGCCGAGCGTTCATCTCGAAAATATTTTCAAGCTCAATACTTGTCCGATCAAATTGGTGAGGAGTTTACGGGCTTTATTACTGGCATTACCGATTGGGGGATGTATGTTGAAATGCATGAAAACCACTGCGAGGGTATGGTACCACTGAAGGCAATTAAGTTCGATCAATTCTATTTTGATGAAGCGGAATACGCACTAATCGGTAGACGAAGTGGTGAGTCATTCACCGTTGGTGATGAAGTTAAAGTGCGCCTTTCACGCGTTAGTTTAGTTAAGAAACAAATTGATCTTGAATTGTTGATTGACTAATTTCTTTCTGATTAATTAGTCGTCTTTTTTCTTCTTCTTCTTCTTCTTGAAAAGATCTTTATCCAGTGTGTAACTGTATTGCACCATATAGATGTGAAAGTCCTGTACCGCTGAACGATATTCTCTTTCAAAGATGTATTTCAAATCAAATTCATGGCGAGCCGGTAAGTCAATATTTAAACTCACATATCCTCTGAAGCCATCTTGAAATCCGCCTGTTCCAAATGGATGAATTGACTTGAAGTATTCATAACCAATAGAGGGGCGAAGACGTTTGAATTTTTCGTACTCTAAATTAAATTTCCATCGAAAGACTTGACTTACATCAGGGTATATCGTTTCATTGATCACTTGAAGACGATCAAATGCATTTTGATAACGAACACGTGAACTTAGTTCTAGTGGAAGTTTTCCAATATCCGTGGAATAGCTTAGGTTCAATGAAAGACGATTTTCTGGAGTAAAATATCCGTCGTTACTTTTTCTTGAATATCGATAATCGACTTGAAATTCAGTGTTTTTCAGAAACTCATACTCAACACTTATTTCGTTATAATACTGCCTTAAGGTAGATGCGTTTTTGTGAAAACGAGTTTGCGTTTCATAGGAAACACCCCATTTTTTTGCCACATCTGCTTTTAAAGACAAACCCGACCACAATGCGGCATCAACAGTTTGACTCATACCGATAAAACTTGAACAAGCTAAAATGATTAATATGCTTTTTTTCAAATTCATTAGCGAATGATTACGAGGTCAGGAACGGTTATTAATTGCTTGTTTTCTGTAATCTCAACAGTTTCTTTTATAGCTGACACACCACTAGCACAAGTATCACAATCAGAATAAGAAAATACGGTATAAAAACCAGGTGTTAAATTATCAAAACGATAACTTCCATCATAGCTCGTGTTAAAATTATCACTGTATGTCTGATCATCACCATAAGCAATAAAGACGTCCTCGTCCATCGCGTAATATTCACCAGTTATCACGCCATCATTGTTCTTGTCGATCACCCATACTTTTCCTTCAATGGTTGACGTACCTCCTTCTCCGGGCTCTTTGTTGCAGCCGTAAGTTGTCAATAAAAGGCTGCAGACGGTTATAAAAAGTAGTTTATTCATGTGTGTAATTTACGTGAATTTAATATTATTTTATTGTTTTCTTAATATTACATGTGGCATTCTCAATCAACTTTTATGAGAATTGACGGAGATTATTTACGTCAGAAAGCTTAATTTAGATACAATTACAACAATAATTTCCCAAGAAGAAATGCAATTGGAGGATGATACGCAACCAAATTTAAAGCAGTACAAACGCTACGAACGTAAATTTCCTTGGGCGTTCGTTATTCGAATTATAGCGATTCTCATAAGCATGGGGATTATTTATTTTTTGATTCAGCAAACAATTGCTGTTAGAGAAGAGGAACCATCAGATTCTTTTCAAATTGAAATTCAAACAGAAGATTAAGGGTTTTTTAATACTGGACTTGGAGGCTTCCTTGTCGCGTTTCGACTGTGCCATCGCCACGCTCTAGCTCAACTAACACAAAATAGTTTCCTGCTGAAACCTTTATACCCGCATGAGTTCTTCCATCCCAATTCCCATTCAATCCAAAAAAGCGATATACAGGCTCACCATATCGATTAAAAATGGTGCACGTCAGTGTTTCAAAACCAGATGTCCGAATTGAGAATACATCATTGACTTGATCACCATTTGGGGTAATGATATTTGGGATACGGACTTCATCTTGAGCAAAACTCAAAGAAGTCAACAGCAAAAAAGTTGATATTAAAAACAAACGTAAGCTCATAGTTCTTGGACTAATTTAGGAAATTATTGCTTTGTAAGCTAGTTTCCTCCTGAATTTTTAAGTTCGAGCCCATAGTCTTTTCCTTTATCTATGGCCGGAACGCCTTCATCCATCCAAATCGGAATTGGCGCCCCAAGTAAATAATGATCGAAAAACTGGCGCATCCGAATACTTAAATCCCTCCTGTTGGCATCTTGCATCAGGTTGTGCTCATCGCCATTATAATTCAGCATCCATACGGGTTGGCTTAAACGTCTTAAGCCCATGTAAAGCTCAATTCCTTGATACCATGGAACTGCTCCATCACCATCGTTATGCATAATCAATAAAGGAGTTTTCACATTTGGCAAGCCAAATAATGGAGAGTTTTCGATGTACAGTTCAGGTTTTTCCCAAATGGTATAGCCTATTCGACTTTGTGTGCGTTCATATTGGAACATACGACTCAAACCAGAGCCCCACCTTACCCCTCCGTAAGCCGAGAACATATTGCTAACCGGAGCCCCGGCCATAGCTGCAGCATATTTGTCAGTCATGGTGATGAGCTGAGCTGTTTGATAACCGCCCCAGCTTTGTCCTTGAAGTCCCATGCGATTGGTGTCGATCCAATTGTGTTTTCCGGTTAAATAATCCGTACCGCTTACGATACAATCATAAGCTGATGCAGCAGGATGTCCAGGTGTATACTCAACGTCTGGAATAAAAATGATATAACCATTACTCACATACTCTGTTGGGTAAACGATAGAGGCAGTAGGCTTTGGACTGTAATAATAATGGAAACGATCCATATACTTTTCATAGTAATACACGATCATAGGGTAGGATTTTGTCGAATCGAAATCTTCTGGTTTATATAACAAACCACGTAAATCTCTGCCTTCAAAACTTTTCCAATTTACCATTTCGACACTCCCCCAGTTATATTCTTCTTGTTGCGGGTTTGCTTTTGTTAATGGCGTACTTTTTTCAAAATAGCGGTTTGTAGCAATAAGGTCTGGATAGGTTGTAAAGTTCATTCTTCTATAAAGCAACAAATCAGATTTTTCTGCCTTTGAAAGATAGAGGTAGTGATGATCGCTTTCCAAAACCTTTTCAAATTTGGGCTTTGAACCATTCCACTCTAATTGCACGTAACCCTCCGCTCTAGAATCTTCATTAAGCGTGCTAAATAGGCCGTCAGTCAAATCAGTATATAGGCTGTCATTATCAAAACGTACGTAACGATATGTCACTTTTTCGGTCGCATCCTGATTTGACGTTAAACAATAGGAATTATTAGGGTTAGAAGGACAAAGCGCATAGATATCATTACGAGAATAGACCATAAAGTACTCCAAGCCTTCTTTTTTAAACCACCCTGCTGAGCCTTCTGGATAAGGGATATGTGGCCCACCATTTACATCAGTTGCGAACAAGGCCTTAAAATTTGCAGTGAGGTTGGTTATGGCTTCTGAAGTACCAGTCGACTTGCTATACCATGACGAGTCTGACCCCTCGTACCAAATAAAATAACTCGAGGATGGTGAAAGACTATGTTCGTATGCCTTTCCTTCTGAAAGTAATTCTTGATTACCAGTGAAAAGGTTTATTAAATAAATATCTCTTTTCCATGGAAAAGCCCAGGTCATTTTTCGCTGATAGGGTTTACTATCGTATCCTAAGGTAAACTGTCCTTCTCCCATTTTTGGAATCCGAATTTGCTCCACCTTCTCATTTTCGAGAACAATGTAATTTGAGTCTGAAAATGTATACAGGGTAAGGAATGTTGCTCGTTCATCCATTCTTTTTTCCTTCAATTGTTGCGGTTGGATGCGTAAATCTCTTCCTGACCAAACATCCAAAGTTGCTTTCTCGCTATCTAATAAGGTGTCCTTAGCTTCCTTCTCTACAATCGGAGCAATACCGAAAAAGACGCGGGATCCATCGCGAGAGAAGCTAGGGCGATAGAAAGCTGAAACATTCATGCCAGCTGGCATTTTTGGGGAGAGGGTGTCGCCAATAATATGGGTATTGCCGTTAGCCATATCCCAATAAGAGAAGCGGAAGTTTTTTCTTTCGTTTGTATCTGCGCTGTGGAGAAAAACGAGACGCTCACCTTTATCATCAAATGTGATATGTTTGAATGCTAGTTGGCCGCTCATTATATTTTTTGTTTGGAAAGATTGAAAGCTGAGCATGTGCATGCTCAGTGTATCGCTTTTACCTTGCAATGATGTTGTGTAAACAAGTGTATTACCGCTGGGGTCTAATTGAAAGTCAACGACTGCGTGTATTGATTCGGTTGCCCCGTCTTTTAGATTTAATAGATGAAGTGTTTTGCCTGACGTTTGGGGGCGTTCACATTTGTTTTTCTTTTTAAAGAGCCGACATTTTTTATCGGGACAAGATGGTCTTTCATCTTTGCTAGATAGATAAGCGATCCATGATCCTCCATTCTCAGCGATTTGAAATGAAGTGACATGACCCACTTTGTAAATGGAATCTTTTTTTGGCCAATAAATACCTAAACTATCTTTTGGTAATTTATCCTCTTTGACTTTGTCTAACTTTAATTTTCGGATTGTGTCAGCGTATGGAGTAATGCGAAAGACAGCGAATTCATCATTTGCATCTAATTTTGCTCCTTCTCCGCGCGGTACAATGGTTTGATTACCGTCTAAGTTATGGATGTATAATGCTCCATCACCTTTATGCGGATTGATGGTGTATGAAATCAAACGTCCTGATGGGGTCTGTTGAATTTCTGCAACGTTATTCCATTCGTCGTAAGTGGTATGGTCAATTTTTTTCTTTTGAGCGTAGCTAATTGATGTAAGCGTGAGAAGTAATAGTGCTGTAATTTTTTTCATTCGGTTTTGCGAAATTAAGGATCCGTATTGCGTTTACCAGCGGCGACTTTGAAATCAATTTTATAATAGAAAATGGGAAGAAACCCCAACTGCTTACGTTCAGCTGTAAGAGTTGGTGAATTTGGGGTGTAAGTCAAACCTAATATATTGTCTGTGCCTAAAACGTTAACAAGGTCTAGCCCAAATTCATGGGTAACTTTTGGGGAGTTTAAAGTATAATTCACTTTAAGATCTAATCGGAAATAATCTCTAAATCGGTTTTCATTGTATCCTTCATCCAGGAAAACGATCTCCTTTAAAGAATCCGTCATCGCGAAATTCACATTACCATATCGCATGCCGCCAGCATAAGTAACTTTCATGCCTATAGCAATGGTGTTTTTATCTTGTTTTCCGACTTTAAATTCTTTACCTCCTAATAAGTTGAAAATATAATTGCCATTAAAATCTGTGCTTCTTTCTACACCATCACTGCCTGTATATCGTGAGTCGTATAGAGAGGTTGTTGTCATGAAAAAGAAGCTATTATCAAAGTATTTTTGAACGGTAAATTCTATTCCAATGTTTCTACCCGTTCCTTCATTGACCAAGGTGTCAGGAAAAAAGCGCGCGAATCCGCTTCCTTGATTAAGCAATGAGAACGAAGAGGGGGTAGCTTCAACGGGCACATTATACAATGATTGATAATAGATTTCCGTTTTAAATATCATTGACTTTTTGAAGCGGCGCGAATAGCTGACGACACCGTGTAAACTTCTTGTAAAATCAACATCTAAATTATGCGGCGCGGTATTTCCTTGCAATTGATAACCATATACGTAGAGAGGATGCGCCTGAGAATGCAAGCCTCCACCAACGGCTAGCATACTTCGATCGTCAACTTCATATTTTAGACCAAGGCGTGGTTCAGCAGGAGAAATCGAATTGCTAAGGGTAAAATACTGGCTATGTACACCGGCATTTAAAGTTAACCTTCTATTGATTTTGTACTTCCATTGGATAAATGGTTGTATCATGTAGGACGGTGCACTCGGACTATAATTCCAACGATAATAGTAGGAAGAAGTAGAGTCGGTAATATTGGTTCGAATTGAATCAACCAGACTCATGGTATAAGCATCGACATTCAGACCATACTTAATTACGTGCTTCTTTTTAATTTTTTGATTAAGACTGACGTACACCGAACCCGTACCAATATCATAACGATAACCCATCATATTGAAAGGATCCGCTTCATATTCCCATTGATTTTCTGCATTTAATGATCTAAGAATATAGCGGTGATCAGTGAATTGCCCTTGTTGAGCATATGCAACCGTTGCTTTAAAGTATAAGTTTCTATTAAAGGATTTTCGATATGTTAAACCGGACACAAGCATTTCAGATCCGAAATATTGATCACGATCTTGTTCACCAAATGCGTCTTGTGCTAATTCTGTTTGGTCTGAAATGAGGATGTCAATCGAACTTGCTCCACCCATTCCCCAGAAGGATAATTGTCCACCTTTTTTTAACGGGAAATTGAATTTGAAAGCACCATCTCCATAGGTAGGCACAGCATCAGTACCATATTGAAAGCCTACTTTATCCATGAGGGTAAGTGTTGAATATCGACCCATTATCAAATAACTTGCTTTTGTCTTTGATGAAAGTGGCCCTTCGAATAGGACTTCTGTTCCTAAAAACCCAAATTGACCAGTAAATTCATGGTTACTATTATTTCCATTCCTAAGACGAAGATCAAAGACACCTGAAGTACTGTTGCCGTATTCAGCTGGAAATGCACTCATAAAAAAGTCTGAATTATCTAAAAATTTATTGTTAAGAATCGAGACAGGACCGCCAGTAGATCCGGCTACAGCGAAATGGTTCGGATTAGGAATTGAAACACCCTCAATTCGGTAGATCACGCCAAGCGGAGAATTCCCTCGAATAACAAGGTCGTTTCTTGAATCATCGGTGCCTGTTGCTCCGGCATAATTGGCCATCATTCGGGCAGGGTCTCCTCGGCTACCAGCGTATCGATTTGTTTCTTCAACTGAAAATGATTGGCCACTCACGGTGGCCATTTCATTGCTGACTTCACCTCGTTTTTTGCCTTCAATTACAACTTCTTCTCCAGTAATTCCCTCTTCCTCTAACTCAATTGTAATGATCGTTTCTTTGCCTGATGTCAAAATGACGACTACTTCTCTGGTTGTATATCCAATTGAGTTAACGGAGATAATTTGTTTACCGATTGGTACAGATTCGATAACGAATTCACCGTTTTCATTACATACCGCACCAACGGTTTTGTCTGTAATGGTGGTGACCTTTAGCTTTGTTCCGACGAGTGGATATTTAGATTCAGCATCCACAACTTTTCCACGTATATTTTGCGTTATATCCTGTGTTAGTCCAGATAAAGACATAAATAAGGCGCTTAGAAGGATTATCCTAATCATCATATAAGGGTTTTGGCTAGCGGAGTGAATTTAGCTATAATTCGGTAAATCTATCTGTTAAGGAGCGACTTTTCCATTTCCAAACATGATTTTAAGCATGATTTCGTGTGTTCCGCTGCTATAGTTTTTTAAGTCAGTCGTTGTGATATCAAAAGCATAGCCAATGGATAACATATTCTTATAGTTGAACCCAGCCATTGCGGTTAGCGCATCATTTGATCGCCATCCGAACCCTGCCCAAATCATTTGGCGATACGTTGCTCTAAGATTTAAATCTAATTTAGCAGGAGCGGGAGGGCCTAATTTGAGAAGCGCGCTAGGCTGAAGTTCCCAATCACTACCTAAAGCTAAGTTATACCCGCCATGAAAATAATAATGGTCTTCTAAATAACTTTCTGATCCCACTTGTGTTTCTAAAAAGGATAGTTTATTGTGGAACATCTGTCCAATGGAACCCCCTACGTACCAGTTATCATGGAACAAATAAAAGCCGAATTTACCATCTGGATCAAAGGTTTTTAATAAGCCATTTGAGAAATAAAAGTCTCCCTCATGATAAGGGGTTATTTTATCTGCATCTAAAATCCATTGATTAAAACCAACCGACAATCCAAAAGCAAGTTGTATGGTTTCTGATAGTCTTACTTTATAACCAAATGAAGTCTGGAAACCTAGTCGACGGGTTGGTCCCACAACGTCGGTATAAATATAGCCTCCAAGAGCTAGCTTTTCATTTTTCAATGGACCGCTGGCCGATAAGGTAAATGTCCTCGGGGCATCCGTAATTCCAACCCATTGATAACGGTTGTTTGTTATGGCTTCCCAATACGTGTTTGATCCCGCGTATGCCGGGTTAAAAGCATACTGGTTAAACATATATTGGCTGTATTGTGGCAACTGCTGTGAAAAAGCTGAACCACAAATCAACATCGATAGTATGAATAATATTTTTTTCATTTGTCCTGCTTTTTGGTTTACCACATAATAGTTATTGGTCCCGTAAATGGATCTGGGAAATCCTCGTGATCAATGACAATTACATAATAATAAGTTCCTGCCGGTAGCCTTCTGCCATCTTCAGTTGTTCCTCCCCAATCATCATTATAGGTTTCATCACTTTCGAATAGGATGTCACCCCATCTATTATAGACTCCTATTGATACGGAAACGCCTGGATATTGATCTAGAAAGTCCAAGATCCATGTATCGTTGCGTCCATCAGAGTCAGGGCTGATTCCGTCAGGAATGCCTAAATCAGGCAATACTTCCACAAATACAGAATCTATACCTGTACAGCCTTTGGTGTCAGTAGCGGTTACATAAAACCATGTTGAAATTTCTGGTTCGATAACCGTCGGATTATCAAATAATGGGTCATTCAAGAAATCACTTGGCGTCCATTCTACCGTATTGGACGGATCCGTAGTTGGGTCACCACCTATAGTTACAGATTGATCCGGATAAAGTTCTATATCTGGGCCAGCGTCAACAATTACTGCGTCTCCAGTCGTAACAATGACTGTATCATAATCTGTACATCCCATATAATTAACCTCTAAGATGTACATCGTTTGGCCAGCGGTTGATCCACCAACAAGAACCACTGCAGAATCTGAGAGTATTGTGCCAGTGGTATCATACCAAGTATAACTTGGGTCATCAAGTATGTTTGATGTCCCAAATAGGAATAGTTCTTCTAAGTTACACACAAGTGTGTCAGGACCAGCATTTGCAATAACACTAATAATTGTATCAACGGCTATTGTATCAAAATATTGACATCCATTATCATCTGTAATCGTCAAATAATATAACATTGGTAGAAGACCAGTTGGATCTTCAACTGTGAAAGTGTCAATTAGTGTTTCAGACACCCATTCAAATGTGTAGTCCGGTTCGCCGCCTGAAGTGGTGATATAGATTGCTCCATCTGATGCGTCTTGGCAGGTAGCAGGTATAATGCTGTCTATTGCTATTGTTATCGCGTCAGGCTCAATGAGCGTAGCCGTTTGTTCTACGTCACATCCATTGGCATCCGTCATAATAACGGTGTATGTTCCAGCGCAAAGATCTGTAGCGCCATTAGTTGTTTGCCCTAGTGGATCATCCCAAGCAAATGTAAATGGTAATGTTCCGCCAATTGGATTAGCAATGATAAATCCGTCGCAATTTCCGTTACAAAGTGGGTCAGACACAAAAAGTGGGTTAACAAGAATGGTATCCGGTTCTTCAACGGTTCCAGTTGCAAACGAAATACATCCGGCTGCATCTGTTACTTCAAGAATATAATCACCAGCACATAAGTCGCTTATTAATGGTGTCGTAACACCGGTAGAAACGCCCGTTTCATATAACCAGTCAAAAGTATATCCTGGTGTTCCACCACTGACGCTTAAGGTGTCGATAGTACCATCGCAATCACCAAAACAAGCAACGTCTGTTGATTCAACAGTAACAACTGGTGCAGCAGTATTATTTAACGTGTAAACAAAGTCTAGAGAGCATCCGTTATCATCCGTAATAGTTAAGGTATATATACCGGCGTCTAATCCAGAGATTGTTGGTGTAATATCCCCTGTACTCCAGCTATAAGTATGAGGTAAAATTCCGCCTGAAGACATGACATTGATAATACCATCAGAGTCTCCGCAATCTGGCGTGATAATCGTTGCTTCTGCGTCGATAGGATCAGGATCAGTCATTGTAATTAAAACAGTATTCACACAACCTGTAGCATCTGTAATTTCTAAATAATAATCACCTGCACACAGGCCGGTGATAAACGGTGAAGTCGAACCATCATGAAGCCAGAAGTAGCTATATGGTGAGATTCCTCCAACGCCTGTTACGGTAATTTCTCCGTCACATGATTCAGCACAAGTAATGGCATTCACTAAGAAATCTCCTGTTAGTCCTTCGGAGTTCTCAATGGTGAACGTTTGGGTTACGCTACATCCGTTATCATCTGTGATTGTCGCTTCATAGGCTCCAGAGCATAAACCGGTTAAAGTTGTTCCCGTTGCTCCTGTGTTCCAAACGACTGAATAAGCCCCAGTACCTCCTGTAATTGAAAGTACAATTTCACCATCACATAATCCACAACTTGTTGATGTAATTGCCGCCGTGGCAAGAATTTCAGTAGGAGCAATGAGCGTTGTATCGAAGTATGATTGACAACCTAGTGCATCTGTAACTTCTAATATATAATCTCCTGCACATAACCCAGTTGGATCCTCTGCAATAATACCATCAGGGTTCCATACATAAACGAATGGTGGATTAAGACCAGAAGCAGTAATTTCAATACTACCGTCACAAGACTCAAAGCAGCTAGGGTTATTCACTGCGTCGAAAACAACATCTGCAGCATCCGAATCACTAATCGTAGCCATGAATGTTTCAGAGCATCCGTTATCATCCGTAACAGTTACAAAGTAAATACCAGAGAATACATCAAGTAATACATTCGAAGTTTCTCCTAGTAAAGGGGTCATGGCTGCATCGAACCATTGGTAAGTAAATGGAGGATTACCTCCACTCGCAAATACAGTTGCATTACCATTTGCAACACCACAATTGGCATCGTTTGTAAATACAGAACCGATGATTTCTGGGAATCCATCAATCGCAAATGGAACAACTCCGGTTGTACATCCATTTGCATCGGTTACTTCCACAGTGTAATTTCCTTCACATAGATCTGTTACTGCAGGGTCGGTTCCCCCAACGACAGGGAATCCATCAATTGTTAACCATTCATAGGTAAATACTGGTGTACCCCCTGTAGATACAACTGTTCCAGTTCCATCACAGAAACCAAAGCAGGTTGCGTCAGTAGTAGTTAATGTAATGTCTAATACTGGAGGCTCTGTGATATCTACAGTTGAAGACGTGATATTACACCCATTAGCATCAGTGACGACAGCGAAATAGCTGCCTGGGCATAAGTCAGTAATCGTCTCACCAGTTGGCCCTAATAAGTCTCCAGTAACTGCATCATACCAGTTTACAACATATGGTGCTGTACCTCCAGAAACGGTGACTGATGCTGTTCCATCACAGAAGCTACTGCATGTTACATTAGTAAACGTTATTGGGGCAACAATAGGTGTCGGCTCACTAATCGTGACATCAACAGGCAAGGTTACCGTACAACCAAACGCATCCGTCACTTCAACATTATAATTACCTGGACAGATACCTGCTAATAAAGAAGAGGTTTCTCCTGACATTAATACGCCATCATTAAACCATTGGTAGGTAAAACTTCCACCACCACCTGTGGCGGTAACTACTATAGATCCATCACAGAGACCATTGCAAGATACATTGGTTGGGTCGGCCGTCAATACGATAGGGTCCGGGTCAATAATATCGAAGGCAAAGGTATCTGTACAATCCGCACCATCGGTAACGATTACTTCCCAAAGTCCAGCTCCAATATCTAATGCTTCGTTTGTTCCATCACCATTTGGTGGAACAGGTGTCCAGGCATATGTATATCCTGCACCAGAACCTCCCGATGGAGTTATAATAATACTACCGTCAGAACCTCCATTACAAGTAATAGGTGTAATGACTTCTGCGATTGTTATTTCTGGTGGACCGCCAACGGTTACCGTTTCTAATGTAACACATCCAGATGCATTAATTACTTCTACAAAGTAGTCTCCAGCGCAGAGATCTTCTATTAAACCAGTTGTCACTCCAGTTGAAAGTCCAGTTACAGCATCATACCATTCTTGCGTACAAGGAGGGTCACTACATACGTAGGTTGCTTCTGCCGTTCCATCACAATCGCCAAAGCAAGTAACATCTGTTGCAGTAACCGTGACATCTTCTCCTGAAACATCTGATATTCCAAATGTTTCAGTTAACGTACATCCATTAGCATCGGTAATAAGAACTGTTACAACACCCGGGCAAAGCCCTGTGGCATTATTTGTGCCATCACCACCGTCAGGATCAGGTGTCCAATCATAAGTGTAAGGGCCAACGCCGCCAGATACATTGACTGTTGCACTACCGTTACATTCACCACAAGTTGCGTTGTTAGAGAATGTTGAAGTAGTTATAAGTTCTGGAGATTCATTTATTGTAATTGTGGTATCAATCACACAACCAAGACCATCTGTGATGGTTACAATAATGTCACCCGAACATAGTCCTGAAGCTGTATTGCCTGTTTGTCCGTCTGACCAGATTACAGTATACGGGGCAACGCCACCAATCGGATCTATGGTAACCTCGCCCGTACAATCGCCAAAGCAAAGGACGTGTGTTAGGTCTGTCATATTAGCAAAAAGCGGGTCATTATCAATAATTGTAAACGCTATAGTCGTATCACAAACTCCTGCATCAGAAATGGTCACGGTCCATGTTCCTTCGCAAAGGAAGTTGGCAGTTGATGTTGTTTGAGATAATGGATCATCCCAAGCATAGGTGTATGGTGGGTTATTACCATCTAAAACAACCACAGTTGCAGTTCCATCACAGTCACCAGCACAAGTAATATTGGTTTGACTCGTTACAACATCCCAAGGTGAGGACGGTGAAGTCATATCAATCGGGCCAAATATTTCAACACAACCGTTGATGTCGGTAACTTCTACATAATAAGTTCCTGTACATAAGAAATTGATCGTATCATTTGTTTGCCCCAAAATTGGATCAATAAATTCATCTAACCATTGGAAGAAATAGGTTCCAGCTCCTCCTGAAGGTTCTACCCAAATTAGACCGTCACAGTCTCCATAACACGATACATTTTCTGTATTAATGATGGCTGTGATTTCTGGAGCGTCATCAACCGGAATGCATGTACTCGTAATTGTACAGCCATTATCATCGGTAATTACACACTGATAATCACCAGCAGGGAGGTCTTCAGCAAAAGCGTCGGTATCGCCGATGGGTAAACCAGTGGCACAATCAATCCATTCATAACTATAGGGAGGTGTTCCACCACTTACAATAACACTTGCACTTCCGTCAGAGTCTCCAAAACACGATATTCCCGTTGAAGATTCTGCATCTATTATAATTGCTGGCGGTTCGCTAACCGTAGTCGTGAAAACAACAATACATCCTGAGGCATCAGTAACGGTAACTTCCCAAGGCCCAGCACAAAGACCGATAGCGTTAGGTGTACCTTCACCGCCACCAGGTAAAGGAACTCCCCAATCGTATGTATACGGAGGAGTACCACCAGAAACCACAACACTAGCTGTACCATCGCAAAGCCCAGCACATGTTACGTCTGTTGAGGTGATAGTTCCAGTAATTTCATCTGGTTCGTTGATTATTATAATTTCACTCGTCACACAGCCAGAGCCATTGGTCAAGACTGCTAGATATTCTCCGGCACATAATCCTGTAGCTGGCGTTCCAAAAATTCCTGTAGATAAACCAGTAATATTATCAAACCATTCTAGTGTATAAGGGGGGTCTAAATCAACCCAACTAGCGCTAGCTTCTCCATCACACAATCCAAAACATGAAACGTCCACTGAATCGAGGTCTAATACTTCTAGGGCAATGTCATCAATGCTTACCGTGATTGATTCTTGACAACCGGCTGCATCAGTAATTTGTACAGTATAGGTTCCAGAACAAAGGCCTGTAACACTTCCTGTTCCATCTCCTGCACCAGGGTCCGGTGTCCAATCGTAGGTGAAACCACCAGCTCCGCCTGTTGCGGTTACTTCAGCTGTACCATCACAAATTGCACAGGTCGCGTCTGTTGTCGATACAATAGAAGGAATGATTTCTGGAAGTTCGATAATTGTAATATCAATCGTTTGGGTTGTACATCCATTATCGTCAGTTACGATTGCATAATAGTCGCCGGCGCATAGACCAGTAATGGTATCGTTATCCACTCCCAATGGAATATCGGTTGCAGCATCAAACCATTCATAACTAACAGGTGCTGTTCCTCCCGTTACAGTGACAAATGCACTACCGTTACAATCTCCAAAACAAGAGCTATCAAGTACGGTTATGTCCACGATTAATTCATCTGGCTCCGTAATTATAAAGGTTATGGTTGTGTCACATAAATTATTATCCGTTACTACTGCAGTATATGTACCTGCACATAAACCAATAGCGGTGAAAGTCGTTTGAGCGAGTGGATCATCCCATAAAATGGTGTAAGGAGCAGTTCCTCCAGAAATAACAGTAACGGATGCAGTAGCATCGCAATCTCCGAAACATAATAAATCAGTCTGACTTGTGGTGAGAATAAATGGAGCAGGTTCGTCAATGGTAATGGTACCGGTCTCAACACATCCATTATCATCGGTTACTGTTACCGTATAGGTTCCAGCACATAATCCACTGGCTACTAAAGAGGTTTGGGCCGCTGGATCATCCCATAAAACAGTGTATGGTGCTGTACCACCGGTAATAACTACCTGAGCTGAACCATCACAATCACCATTACAGGATACATGTGATATTACAGATGTTGTAGCAATTAATTCGGGTGGACTAGTAATATCGTAAGATATGGTTGTATCACAACCTTCTGAATCAGCAATGGTTACGGTCCATGTACCTTCGCCTAATCCTGAAATGTTGGGAGTGCCATCACCAACAGGTGGTGTTGGTGACCAAGTATAAGTATATCCAAATCCACTACCTCCAGCAGACACAGTCACATCAATTGCGCCATCTGTGTCTTCAAAACAATCCAAGTCAGTGATTACAGCGGTTATATCATAAAGTTCTGGATTGTCCAAAGTAATACTTGCTGTTCCAGTGCAACCATTATCATCTGTCACGATTAAGTCGTATGTATCTGCACATAAATCAAATATATTTGGTGTACCTCCACCTCCTCCAGGAGTTGGTGTCCAACTATAAGAGTATGGAGGAGTTCCCCCGCCTGCAACAGCATCAGCCGTTCCATCGCATAAGTCGAAACAAGTTGGATCAGTACCGGTAATGGAAACAGTAACTTCGGTAGGTTCAAAAACTTCCACGACAACTGCTGCACTGACACAATCGTTATCGTCTGTTACAACAATCTGATATTCTCCAGAGCATAAACCGCTGAGGGAATCTGTTGCTCCTATTCCTATTCCTAAAGGAACTGTAGTCCAATCGAAAGTATAAGGAGGCGTTCCACCTATTACATCTACATCTACTGAACCGTCACAAAGACCAAAACAAGAAACATCGTAAGCATCCACTGTCAGTACTAGAGCTGGAGGTTCAGAAATGGTAAAAACGGCGCTGGTTACAGAACATCCAATGTCATCTGTAACCACAACAAAATAATCTCCCGCACAAAGGCCTGTTGCTGTAGCATCTGTTATTCCAGTACTTAAGCCTGTTGCGTTATCGAACCACTCAAAATTATAAGGTGGTATTCCGCCAATAGGGTTTGCAGTGGCTTCACCATCACAAACACCATTACAACTAGCGTCTACAATTCCATCTACGGTAACTGTTAAAACAGGTGGGTCTATAATGGTTATTGTTGTGTCAAACTCACAACCATCAACATCGGTCACAGTGACGTCAATATCACCTGCACAAAAGCCATCCCCAGGGTTAGAAGTAGCACCACTGGCAGGCGCTGGAGACCATAAGAATGTGAATGGTCCTTCATTCCCTCCTGACGGGCTTAACGAGATTATTGCGTCACAATCGGCAGCACAAGTCGGGGAAGTGATGGCTGGGTTGGCAATAATCGGAGGAGGAGATGCAATGTCAACAGTATCAGATAAAGAACAACCATTGATATCGGTTATTACAACCGGGTTTTCTCCTACACAAAGAGCCGTCGGATTTGGAGTTGTTTCGCCGCTTACAGGCCAAAAAACGGTTAACGGAGATGTTCCTCCAGACGGAAAAGTAAATGCTTGACCATCGCAAATATCAGGACATGTAGGGTTGATTGTCACAGGAGGGTCAAAAGATAAAATAGGAGGTTCATTTAAGTCGTCACTAATGGTACAAATGTCAAACAAACCGGGCGCTAATTCATTAGATGAATCCATCACGGTGACAGAATGCGAGCCAACGCAAAGATCTGGGAACACATTAGTAGCGCCAAAAGGGTTTGGTGCAGGGCCATATCGATAAGCAAAAGGCCCTGGTGATCCGGAAGCGACGACGGTAAGTTCACCATCACATGAATCAAAACATGAGATGTCTTCGCCGTTATAGTCAGAAGTAATAGTCGAGTTTAATTCGAATGGAGCAGCGGCACAGAATACCGTTGCATCTCTAGTTAAATCGCCATCTCGGGTAAAGTTTTCTAAATCATCAGCGTCTAAATAGACCGATTCAACACGATAGGTTGCGTTTCCCCCAATATTAACACCATTTGCAATGTCAAATTTTTCTAATACTGAAATGTGAGAATCTGTGAAATCCAAACGGTATGGCTCTTGGTTGACAAATATATTTTTTCCATGTACTGTGTTCCCATTTGATACAAAAGTTCCTGATCGAAAATGAATTGAATAAGCCTTGCCTGTTTTGAGGTGGTCATTTAGAGACCAAGATCCATCTACAAAAGCCAGGTCAGTGTAAAAATCAATCCCGTTTGTGTTTATGAATTGTGTTGCGGCAGACTCATTGTCAAAACGAATTTCTCCCCCTAAGTAAAAGCCCGCTTTCGACTTAAGATCAAGGTTTCCTTTTATTGTCAAGTTGATTCCGCTTCCATAAAATGAAGCAAAATGATTGGCGTTTATTTTTAAGTTCTGAATGGTAACATTATCACTTAAATGAATGAGCGAAAAATCTTCAGATAGGGAAGAATCATCGAATATGACATTGTCTGTTGAGCCTGGTATAGATCCTGCTACTGCTCCTCCAGAGTTTTTTGACCAATGTGAGCCGTCGTTCCATTCTCCAGCTCCGCCTATCCAATAATAGTCGTCAGCATGAGCGAAAGAACATAAAGCAATAGCTGCGAGAAAAATGAGGGATTTGATTTTCATGGGCACTGCGTTTAGTAAATGTTTGTTTTACAAGAGTTCAACTGATGGGAGTTGCACCAAAAAATACAATCAACAATAAATGCGCAATATATTAAACGTAATCTTTGCATAAATGGTTGTTTCTATTCAAAAGTTGGACAAGTTGTAGTGCTCGAACTGCCATAGTTTGAACACGAATTAAATGCTGCTGTTATTTCATGCGTATACCACATGTTTCTATTAAGTTTTGAAATAATATAGTCGAAAGAATACCCAATAGAAATGAAGTTAAAAAGTTTAACGCGCACCTGAGCCGTAATGGCATCAGTCCTTCTTATTCCCATTGAAAATGAAACTTTGTTATCTAAATCAAATAATGCGGAGAGATGAAAATCCAGCGGTGTTCTTGCCGTTTTTAATAAAAAAACAGAGGGCACAAAAGACCACTTTTTTTCCAGCTTGAATTTTTTTCCGCCAGTTATGTAGAAATGACGTTGAAGAAATGATTCTGGTCCAATTGCATTTAATTGGTTACCAACTAGATTTTTAACTGAAACACCGAGATAATGTTTTTTGTCAGCAATCCAACCTCCAATAGCGATATCTGGGAATAGAATAAATGATTGTGAAGAACTTGGCAACGTTGGGTCATTAAATTCTGCTGTCAAGTTATTTGTTAAAAAAGAAGCTTGTTGCATACCAACACTTATTCCTAGCGAGAATGTCCAGTCTTTATTGATTGGCAGGTGCAAAGCATATGATAGGTTCGCTTTTATGAATGAAAAGGGTCCTAAATTGTCGCGATTGAAAGAAACACCTATTCCACTTTTTGGTCCGTATAGATGACGTCTTTTTTTCCGGAAACGCAAAGGCCCGTGCAAATTAGCAAACCCAGTTTCTGGAGCACCATCAATCCCTAGCCATTGAAAACGATAACCTGTACGGATATCTATACATGATTTGGTTCCTGCCAATGCTGGGTTGAAATTAAACTGATTAAATTGGTATTGGGTATAATGTTCTGTTTGTTGACTCCAAACATGTTGAGAAGATAATAGTAGAAACGATATGTACAATAAGTATCTTTTCATCAGCGTACAATCGTTACTATTCCTTTATATTCTTTGTCACTACCATCATTTAATCGAACTACATAATAGTATGTAGATGTAGGCAAGTCCTTCCCTTTGAATTGTCCATCCCACCATTGGTCTTCAGTAGAATAGTTGACGGCTGAGAACACTAATTGACCGGATCGGCTGTAAATATTAACCTCCATATTAGGGAATTTCTCGCTGTTTAATATATGCCAGCGATCATTGATATTGTCCCCATTCGGTGTAAAGGAAGAGTATATGGTTATTACATCTCCAACAAAAACAGTTACACTGTCAGTTGCCAGACAACCATCATTTTCCATGGTTAGATAATAAGTTGTAGTCGCTTCTGGACTAGCTATTGGATTGAGCGAGTTGATGTCTGAAATGTTTATTGCTGGCGACCAAGTTGGACTTCCTACTCCTGAACCGCTCAGGAAAGCGGATTCACCTTCAGTAATAACCTGATCATCGCCAGCCTCAGCAGATACAGGGGTAACGGTGAAGTCAATGGTGTTAGAGGATGTCGTTTTAGGACAACCTAAACCGCAAGTTATATCCAAAGAAAGGGTGCCGTTTTCTGATAGTAATGCTGTAGAAAAGGTGTTTTCGTCAACAGATGATATTAACGAACCATTGTAAAACCATTCGTATTGAGTGGTGTCATCACAGTCGGTAATCGTTATCTCAACCGGAACAGATTCGTTTTGACAAATATCCGTATCGATTGCGCTAATTGAAACTGACGGTTCAGGGGTTTCTACTGCAGACCCTGAAATGTCAATGTCAAAATCACATTCAGATGGATTTATAGCACCATCGCTTGTCCCGCTTACTTGAACATAATAAGTTGTGTTTGGAGCCAACAAGATGGATTCTGTCAGCGAAAAGTCAGTATTGTTGTCACCACAATTTGACATGGGTGTATAAGGCGCTACGCCACAATCGCCGGATGTTTCAAAGAATAATGCCCGTAATTCCTGACCATAGTCTGGATCTGGATTAAAGGATAAATTCGAAAAATCAACTGAGACGCTTCCCCCAGAGCTATTGGTAATAAAACGAAACCAAACTGTGTTTTCAGGTGTGTAGCAAAAACCATAATCATCTGCTGCTGAAGTAGCACCAGCTGTAGTACCAGAAACAGTTACACCAGGGCACAACTGCACGGCATTAGGACATACATCATTTGAAGGCTGTGCTAATGCGACATTGACTGTCGTCAAGGCAAGGAATGCAATATGTCGCGTGATCTTCAACTTGTTGAGTTAAGGTTGATTTGTAAATATAAGGAAATTAAGCAGCCAATGGCGTTGTAAGCACCTAAAATAGGGCGTTAAATAGATGAGCTTTCGTTTAGGATAGACGAGATACCGATGAAACTAGATAAAAACCAGTTATTTACCCGTTTAATCGATTAAAACGACCTCTTTTTTTGCATGGGAGTAAAATGAAATTGATTAAGTTTGTTAAAAAAGACACGCATGGATAATTACGCATTTTCAGTTGCCGATCGATTAATGAAATATGTTCAAATTGATACCGAAGCAGATCCCAATTCATCTTCTTTTCCTTCATCTGCTAAGCAAAAAGATCTAGCAAAAGTATTGGTTAGTGAACTAAAAGAATTAGGGGTAAACGACGCTGAGATGGACGAATGGGGTTATGTTTTTGCGACAATCCCAGCCACTAAAGGTGCGGAAGATGTACCGACAATCTGTTTCTGTGCACACATGGATACGGCTCCGGACTGCAGTGGCAAGGATGTTAAACCAATTTTGCATAAGAACTATGATGGAGAGCCTATAGTTTTACCAGATGATAATTCTCAAATAATTACTATTGAAAAACACAGTTATTTAAAAGAAAAAATTGGTGATGATTTAATTACTGCGAGTGGTAAAACATTGCTTGGAGCAGATGATAAAGCTGGTGTAGCTTGTATAATGGATTTTGCGCAATACATGATGAATGAAGCTGATTTTGCTCATGGTCGCGTTCGTATTTTATTCACACCAGATGAAGAGGTAGGTCGTGGGGTTGATCACTTGGATATGAAGAAGTTAGATGCTGATTATGGTTACACTTTAGACGGCGGCGTTTTAGGATCAATAGAAGATGAGAGTTTTTCTGCGGATGCAGTAGAAATTAGTATTATTGGAATTTCTGCCCACCCTGGTTACGCCAAAAATAAAATGGTTAACGCCATAAAAGTTGCGGCCGATTTTATAGATCGTCTACCTAAAGATGCTTGGTCACCAGAAACAACAGAAGGACGCGAGGGATTCGTTCATCCAACGGCTTTAACAGGGGGGATGGAGCAAGTAAAAGTGAACTTCATTATCCGCGACCATCAAACTCCAAAACTCAAAGAGTATGAAGATCGTTTAAAAGAGGTTTTAGACAATACGATAGCGGATTATGACGGTGTTACTGCCGAATTTAGCGTAAAGGAGCAATATCGAAATATGAAGGAGATCATTAAAGATGTTCCTTTTGTAACGAATTATGCAATTGAAGCTATGGAAAAAGCAGGAATCCAACCAAGACCAGTTATCATTCGAGGAGGAACTGATGGTTCTAGATTGTCCTTTATGGGGTTGCCTTGTCCCAATATATTTACTGGGGAAATGGCGATTCACTCAAAGCATGAATATGTCAGCGTTCAAGACATGCAAAAAGCGGTTCACACCATGGTGAATTTGATTCAAATCTGGCAGGAAAAAGCTTAACTTAATAAACTCGTTTTTTTCTGAATATCAACAAGTGCGTTTATAAGCGTTTCGATTTCTGGTTCACCATTGTATGCTTGAAAAGAAATGCGAAGGTAAACCGTGTTTTCAAATTGAATCACAGGTATTTCAATTTTATACTTTTCGTAGAGCATTTCCTTTAATTCTATGGGGTTTTTAGTTCGAATAGGTATACTGCATATTTGTCCTAAAAAAACATCGGATAATGGTGCAATAGCATGGCTTTCCAATTGCTTTGCAACAATGGGGTAATAGTGTTTTAACAAATCCCTACATTTCTTTTTTTCTTCTTCCCAATTGTTTTCTTCTAAGAATTTTAAAGCATGCGGGGTCACTAAAAATGCAGAAAAATCGCGTGTGCCTTGATAGCTATGATAATCTTGAAAAACAGAGCCAGATGGCACTTCTGCCTCATAACCCCATGAGATGACCAACGGATCAATTTTAGATTGAAGCTCTCGTTTTACGTACAAAAAAGAGCTCCCTTTTGGAGCAAGCATCCATTTATGACATGCGCCAGTGTAAACATCGGGATTTAGTTCGCGGATATTCAGAGATATATGAGCCGGAGCATGAGCTCCATCAATTATGGTCATCAATCCAAGGTCTCGTGCTTTTTTACAGATTTCTTCAACAGGAAAGATTAACGCTGTTGGACTTGTAATTGCAGAGATAAAAATAACTTTTGTTTTTGGCGTCAATCCACTCCAAAATGCAGTTAAAAAATCCTCTTTACTTGTTAAAGGTAAAGGTATGTGTTGTCGGATATATTTTGCTCCAAATTTTTTACAGTAATATCGCCATGTCATGTGCATTGCGCCATATTCTTGATCAGTGGTCAGAATTTCGTCATCAGGCTGCAAATCGAGACTTCGAATTACGGTGTTTAATGCCGTAGAAGGATTTGTTGTATAGACTATATCCAGCGGGTCGCAATGAATATAATTAGCAAGTGATTCTCTTGATGTTTTTAAGTATGTTAATCCCGTTTTTGTGATGAACTGAATGGGTTCACTTTCCAATTCAAATTGAAATTTTTGGTAGGCATCAAAAACGGGCTTAGGACAGGTCCCAAATGATCCATGATTGAGAAATGTAATTTCGGGATTAAGAAGAAACTGATCCTTTAAAGAATTTGACATGTTTATCGGCAATTTATTGTGGATATGTAAATCTAAGTATTTTTAGAGCATAATTTTATGGATTTTCTTCCATGACTGATCTTTTTAGTGGTTCATTTGTTCTCTATAAGAACATAAAACAATGATGTAATGAAAAAAATATTAATCCTAATGACATTGATTTCAAGTGCGGTTTTTGGCCAGAGTTCTATTCATGAGTTTTCATTCCGTTCAATAGACGGAAAAGAACATAAAATGAGTGAGTTTAAAGGTAAGAAGATGTTGATTGTGAACACAGCTTCGAAATGTGGATTTACTCCTCAATATCAGGCACTTCAAGAAGTTCATGAGCGATATAGAGAAGACGTTGTGATTATTGGTTTTCCGGCTAATAATTTTGGCGGACAAGAGCCGGGTACAAACGGTGAAATCGAACAGTTTTGTCAGAAAAACTATGGTGTTTCTTTCTTAATGGCAGAGAAAGTGTCTGTCAAAGGCGCTGACATCTCTCCATTATTTAAATGGCTTTGCGCTCAAGAAAACGATTCGTTTACGGGGCCGATAAACTGGAATTTTGAAAAATTCTTAATCAATGAAGAAGGAAAATTAATCGCTCGTTATAGGAGTGCAGTAAAACCGAATGCCGAAGTAATCGTCAATCGATTTGAATCGTAAATTACCCTTTTTCCCCATTGAATTTGGATAGCTTATCATTAAAACGCAATGAGGAAGCTATTCACACGAACCATTTTAAAGCCATTATCCCAATTGATTCTCAAAAAATTGGTAAATTTGGCAGACCTATTAGATAACAAACAAAATATATTTATATGAAGCTATTAGTTTGTATCAGTAAAGCGCCTGATACGACCAGTAAAATTGACTTTACGGACAACAATACTAAATTTAACGAAGCTGGTGTTCAGTTCATTGTAAACCCTTATGATGAGTGGTATGCGCTTGTGAGAGCGATAGAACTTAAAGAACAAAACGGAGGATCTGTTACGACCATAACTGTTGGAACGCAAGCTGATGAACCCGTGATTAGAAAAGCATTAGCTATAGGAGCAGATAATGCAGTTCGCGTCGATGCTGAGGCTAATGACGCATACTCAACAGCTTTCCAAATTGCTGAATATGCCAAAAGTAATGGCTTCGACATTGTTTTTACAGGGAAAGAAACAATTAACTATAATGGCTCTCAGGTTGGAGGTATGATTGCAGAAATGTTAGATCAACCTTTCGTGAGCTTAGCAACCAAACTCGATATGAATGGTAATACAGCAACACTGCACCAAGAAATTGTTGGTGGAGACGAAGTTGTTGAGGTAAATACACCTTTTGTCGTAAGTGCTGCAAAAGGAATGGCAGAACAACGTATTCCTAATATGCGCGGAATCATGGCGGCGAGAACAAAGCCTTTGGAAGTAATTCCAGCTGCAGATTGCCAACCACTTGTTTCATTTGAATCGTACGAATTACCTCCTGCAAAATCGGAGTGTAAGTATGTAGATGCAGATAATGTAGCGGAATTGGTTAACTTATTACACAACGAGGCGAAAGTCATATAAAAAGAAATTGAGATGTCAGTATTAGTATATATCGATACCCTAAATGGGAAAATAGCGAAAAACGCGCTTGAAGCTGTTCAATATGGCAGCAAAATTGGCGACACAACTGTTGTTACGAATGGTAATATTTCAGATTCAGCCCTCCAAGTTTTGGGTGGTGTTGGAGCTAAAAAAGTGTTAGTCAATAAAAACCTAAAATCAAATGACGCATCGCAAGTAGCGAAACTTGTGAAAGCAGCTGCAGAGGCAACTGGAGCGGACACAATTGTGTTTTCCTCAGATTTAACTGGAAAAGCGGTTGCACCAAGAGTCTCTGCCAGCTTAAAGGCAGGTCTCGTTTCTGGAGCAATTGGATTACCGGAGGGTGATGGTTCCGTAAAGGTGAATGTCTTTTCAGGAAAAGCGTTTGGAAAAGTTACGGTCAACACATATAAGAAGGTAATTGCTTTAACGCCCAATGCAGTTGGTGTGGTTGAAGGTGAAGGAACGGCTCCCGTTGAGGCTTTTGATGCTGAAGTGGGTCAATCTTCTATCACAGTGAAGGAAGTTAAAAGACAAGAAGGAGATGTTTTATTGCCAGAAGCAGAATTAGTTGTTTCTGCAGGGCGCGGACTTAAAGGTCCAGAAAACTGGGGAATGGTAGAGGATTTAGCAAAAGCATTAGGTGCAGCAACAGCTTGTTCAAGACCTGTAGCTGATATCGGATGGAGACCTCACCATGAACACGTTGGGCAAACAGGAGTTGCTATAAGACCTAACCTTTATATTGCAGCCGGAATTTCAGGAGCAATTCAACATTTGGCGGGTGTAAATGGAAGTAAAGTCATAGTGGTGATTAATACTGACCTTGAAGCACCATTTTTTAAAGCTGCCGACTACGGAATCGTTGGAGATGCATTCGATGTATTGCCAAAATTAACGGCCGAAATAGAAAAACTAAAGGCACAAAATTAAATTTGATTAATTTAGGGGGCATGCTTAAAAGCTGTCCCCTTTTGTTTTTTTATGGAGAAAATTGAGTTAAAGATAATTGGCCTGTCATACAGTCAAACCCAATCGGGTGCTTATGCACTCGTTTTGGCTGAAAAGATAGGAGCAAGAAGATTACCCATTATCATAGGCGGTTTTGAAGCTCAGTCTATTGCAATTGAGTTGGAAAACATGAAGCCATCTCGTCCACTTACCCATGATCTTTTTAAATCTTTTGTGGAATCATTTGATGTTACTATAGGTGAGGTCCTTATCTACAATTTAGTGGAAGGTGTCTTTTATGCAAAAATAGTTTGTCAAAAAGATGGGGAGGTCGTTGAAATAGATGCCCGAACAAGTGATGCGATTGCTGTTGGTATTCGAGCCGGATGTCCTGTATATACATTTGAACATATTTTGAGCTCTGCGGGAATTCAATTAGAAGATGAAATAGAAGCAGAGGGTCCTGGGCAAGAGGAAGTTGTAGAAGAGGTTGCCGAAACGAATGAGTTAAAAGCAGCAAGCCCTAATAAATTGGAAGAAATGTTGCAACAGGCAATTGACCAAGAGGATTATGAGCGCGCATCTGAAATTCGAGATGAACTCAATAAACGAAACTAGACACTTTGAAAAAAAACTTTTCTATAGGATGGGCTTCAGCCTTATTTTTACTTCTGTTTTCATGCAGTAGTGACAAAGCTACTGAAACTGTTGTCGGTAAATGGCAGCAAACAACCGTGGCTGACGAGGCTCCTCAGCAAACCTTAGCACTTAATCAAAGTGAAACAGACAATACCTTTATCCTAGAAAATTGGAAAGGAGATACCCTCCAAGGAAATTGGACGAAATCAAATGACTCATTGTCATTAACTTATTTTGAAATCGGTACTTTTCCTGTCGATTCAATGACAATTACCAATGATCACGAGAATAACCCAGGTTTAACACTCTATCAAGAGGGCATGCCGGTCGGAGAAATGCATGAAGGAGAAATGACCGGTAAGGAAATGTCCATCCTTTTTCGATTAGTTGAATTGGGAGATGAAAGGTTGGCATTGGAAAATGAAAATCAAATTTATCACTTTCAAAAAGTACAAAAACAAGCGCAATCGCTTTCCTTTTTCTCTGTTATAAGAGGCGTTTTTGGGATAATGGCATTGATCATTATCACCTTCTTATTTTCTGGCAATAAAAAAAGAATTGATTGGGGCCTTGTAGCTAAGGGTACCGCCCTTCAAATAATCATTGCAATTTTGGTGCTTAAAGTACCACTTGTGGAGAGTGGGTTTCAAGCGGTAAGTGAGTTTTTTGTATGGATCATTCGTCAAACGGATGCAGGTGTTGATTTTCTATTTGGCCAAATGGGCATTGGTGAGGTGCAAGCACCACTGATCACCTTTGCAGTTAAGGTGTTACCTACAATAATCTTCTTTTCTGCACTAATGAGCGCGTTTTATTACCTAGGTGTTGTGCAAAAAATCGTTTATGCATTCGCCTGGGTTATGAAAAAATTTATGCGTCTTTCTGGTTCAGAAAGTTTAGCAGCAGCAGGTAATGTTTTCCTTGGTCAAACGGAATCGCCTTTACTTGTAAAGCCATATTTACTGGTCATGACAAAGTCAGAAATGATGTGTCTTATGACAGGTGGAATGGCCACCATTGCTGGTGGTGTTCTTGCGGCATATATTAGCTTTTTAGGGGGAGATGACCCTGTTCAACAAGCCTTTTTTGCTAAACACCTCTTAACTGCATCTATTATTTCTGCTCCAGCAGCAATTGTTGCAGCTAAAATATTAGTTCCAGAAACCGAAGAGATCAATCAAAATTTAAAAATAGATAAACAAAAAATTGGAACGAACTTACTGGAGGCAATATCTAATGGTACTTCAGACGGTCTGAAATTGGCCGTAAATGTGGGCGCAATGTTGCTTGTATTTATTGCATTAATGGCGCTTGGAAACGGCGTGCTGGAAGGGGTCGGCGAAGTGACCGGGTTAAATGACGTAATTGCCTCAAACACCCCTTACAAAGACGGTCTTTCTTTTCAATTCATTTTAGGATATATCGGTGCACCTATTGTCTGGTTAATAGGCGTTGAAGGAACAGACATTGTCGCTGTTGGTGAACTACTGGGGCAAAAAACGGTCCTAAACGAATTTGTAGCCTATCCGCGCTTAGGTGAAATGAGAGAAGCCGGAACATTAAGTGAAAAGTCAATCATCATGAGTACATATATGCTCTGTGGATTCTCAAACTTTGCTTCGATCGGTATTCAAATCGGTGGAATTGGCTCACTCGTACCATCTCGAAAAGGTTTATTGTCACAGCTCGGAATGAAAGCCCTTATTGGCGGAACAGTAGCCAGTTTAATGACTGCTGCAATCGTTGGTATGCTCTACTAGGCTTGAAGACCTTTCAGCAAAAATTAATTGTTTGAAAGTCCCCTGTTATCTTATGAAAACTGATGTCGGTCGAAAGAAGTATACAATTAACTGATTTTTACGTACATTCACAGATAAGTTGGGCTTTTTCAAATTGAATTTGCTACACTTAATGGGTTGAAGTTTTTACCGTTAAACTGACCTGCCACTTGACTATGAGAAAAACGTTGATGAATCTAGCTATCCTTTTTAGCATGATGCATACAGCTGTTATTGCTGTGGCGCAGACCGTTGAACCCTTTTCTCTGCGTTATCAAATACTAGCAAAAGGTGGAATAGATTTCGTTTCGAATGCTATTTTGCAATGTGATGGATCGGGAGGCGGAGGCGCAAATTGTGCTGATCTAGATGCCCAACTACCTCCCACTTATGATACTTGGAGTCAGAATAACGATCACGTAGCTGAATATATCGATATAGATCTTGACCCAACAACCTTTAGTTCATCTTCTGATAGTCTTGATCTTCTGGCTTGCAGTGAAATACTCTTTGCCGGAATTTATTGGGGCGGTCGATCCCGCGATGATGACCTAGGTTATCCAGGACGTGATTCAATTAAAGTTGGAGTGGATGGCGGTGCTTATGTAGATGTTGTTGCTAATGAATTAATAGATGCCGGAGCAGATGAAGGATTGGGGAATAGAGTCTATTATTGTTACGCAGATATCACAGATATTTTAACGGCCAACGAAACAAAAGCCCTTTACACGATCGCAAATGTTTATTCAAGACTAGAAGAAGGGTCCAACCGATGGGGAGGTTGGAATATCGTTGTAGTGTATCAGAATGATTTAATGCACATGCGCAGCCTAAATGTTTTTGACGGTTTAGTGAATGTAAATGATTCAGGAACCGATATAGAAGTTGGGATATCCGATTTTTTAACTCCCCCATCAGGACCAGTATCATTTGAAGTAGGTGTCTATGGTTATGACGGGGATCGTGGTTTTGAGGGAGATTCTTTGTTATTCGATGGAGGAGCGGGTTACGTTCCAATTTCGAACACTACAAATCCAGCGGATGATATCTTTAATTCTTCACAAACAAGATTTGATGCCGTAACCACCTCTCAAAACCCGTTGCACCATAATAACATCAATATTGATGCTGACATTTTTGCACCAGATAATGGGACATTTGACTTTATTGGTAATTCGGCAACTTCTGCGGATATCAAAATCACAACCAACAATGAGACGGTCCAAATACAAGCCCTCACTTTTGCCGTTGATGTTTTCGAACCCGATATTAGAGCTGAATTAAGGGTAGAGGATATTAATGGAGGATTATTGGAAAGAGGGGATACGCTGGAGTACACCATTGTTGGTAAAAATATTGGTTTGGATCCTTCTTTAAGTACTTTCGTTGTTGATACCTTGCCTCTCAATATTGAGTATGTACCTGAATCTATTGAAATTACATTTGGCCCAAACCTTGGCGTGAAAACTGATGCAACGGGCGATGATCAGGCATTTTATGATGTTGCAGGCCGTTTTGTTCATGTCAATATGGGCTCTGGTGCAGATGAACTGGATGGGGGTGAACTATTGCATAGTATTGAGGGTGTTGACAGCACCTTAGTTGTTTTTCGAGCGACAGTTATTGAGGATTGCGACTTACTGTTTTGTAATTCTATTGTTGAAAATCAAGCTGGAATATTTGGTGTGGGTTCTGAGTCTGGAAATGACCTGTTTAATTGGAGTACACCAGGAGGGTTGGACATGTTAGGTTGCCCAGAACAGGGCACAACAGATATCGCGATTGACATTAGTGGTTGTGATCTTCCTCCTGACACTACGGTTGAATCGTATTGTGGTGGTATTGATTTTGAAGAATTCCCTTACGATGAAATAGGTTATGAATACTTTGATGATGGCTATCTCCCAGTTTCGGAGCCATCTGGCCCCGGAACGTATTATGCCATACGCGCAGAAGTAGAATGTGCTGATACGATTATGATCACCATTAGTGATTATCTCGATGCGCCAACCGAGGCAGATGCTGGATTAGATCAGGAATATTGTGAAGATCCAGGAGCCATAAATTTAGAAGGCAATGATCCGGTTATTGGAACAGGCGAGTGGACGGTTATTGTCGGAGGAGCAACGGTTTCTGACCCTGAACTATTTAATTCTGAAGTAACGGGTTTGTCCATCGGCGAAAACACTTTTGTTTGGTCGATCATTAACGGCTCAGATTGTCCACCTAGTGAAGACACTATAACCGTAATTGTTTACGAATTGCCGACAGAAGCCGATGCTGGTGATGATCAAATTATTTGTTTCGATACAGAAACCATTTTGGATGGAAACGAACCGTTAATTGGTATTGGCGAATGGTTGCTGATTACAGGGGAAGGAATACTATCCGACGCTTCGCTTTTTAACACAGATGTAACGGATTTATCGCCAGGAATCAATACGTTCAGTTGGACTATAACGAATGGTGTTTGTCCACCTAGTATTGACGAAGTCGACGTACTGATTGATCAAGACTATGATGGAGACGGGGTTTGTGATGAAGAAGATGTAGATGACGATAACGATGGAATTAGAGATATTATAGAAGGCCCTGAAGATTCGGATGGCGATGGATTAGAGAATAGGCTAGATCTAGATTCTGATAATGACGGTATTCCAGATATAACAGAAGCTTGGGCTTTTGATGCTGATGGAGACGGACAATTAGATGGTTTTGTGGATACGGATGGTGATGGATTCGGAGACGAAGTTGATCCTGACGATGGCGGTACATTACTTGCAAATCCAGATTCTGATGGCGATGGCCTGGTTGACGCGCAAGATCGTGATTCAGATAACGACGGGGTCTCTGACTTAAAAGAAGCATTTGGTTTTGACGTTGATAGCGATGGGGAAGCAGATGATCTTGCTGATACAGATAACGATGGTTTTGTCGATCTATATGATACGGATGATAATACTGTCCCGGGACCTGGAGACGGAGGCACGTCATTGTTGGATCCTGATACAGATGGTGACGAAATTCTCAATCGCTATGACTTGGATAGTGACAATGATGGTATTCCAGACATCATAGAATTTAACGGTGAAGATGCTGACGGCGACGGTGTAATTGATGTATTTGTGGATACAGACAATGACGGTTTTGCTGATGAGGTGGATACGGATGATAATACCTTGCCAGGCACAGGAGATGGTGGGACACCTCTCTTTATCCCTGACACGGATCTCGACAATATTATCGACGCCATTGATCTAGATTCTGACAATGATGGATTATTGGATATCGTTGAGGCAGGTGGTCTTGATGTCGATGGAAACGGAATGATAGACAGCTTTGATGATGTGGATGATGATGGCTTTTCAGACCTGTACGATACGGATGATAATACAGTACCCGGCGCCGGTGATGGAGGAATTGCTATTGACTTACCCAATACGGATGGAACCGGAGATCACGATTATGTGGATATTGATGCTGATGCTGATGGTATCCCGGATAATATCGAAGGGCAAGCGACCACGGATTTTAATGAATTAACTGAATCTGATGCTGATCTTGACGGTATCGATGATGCCTATGATATTGATGCAGGTGGTTCCCCAATTGGTCTTTATGATCACGATGGTGATGGTTTCCCAGATTTTCAAGATACAGATGCGGATAATGATGGATCTCCTGACTTAGTGGAAGGCCATGATTTA
>Ga0181563_10000185_pt1 | contig 56201 bp, 44 predicted proteins | sample 011ome_25_FD_133759 | JGI IMG/M metagenome (GOLD analysis project Ga0181563, IMG submission 133759) | Coastal salt marsh microbial communities from the Groves Creek Marsh, Skidaway Island, Georgia - 011512CT metaG (megahit assembly) | ecosystem: Environmental > Aquatic > Marine > Intertidal...
ATACCAATCCGTTCCCAACAAGCTCGTGTTAATGCTTCGCACATCGGTTCTGTATTCTTCAATTTCTTGAGCATACCATAGCGCAAAGGTGTCGTTGTCGCCAATGGTAAAAATAAGCGCCCCCACATTTTCATCTATCGAATCTAGATACGCTTTTGCAGTCGATTGAGCGGTATATCGATTTGAGCGGTCGTGATCGTCCCAATTTTGATAGGCCATTAATACAGGAACTGCCAAAAGGGCACTAACAATAACGAGCGGAGTTGCTATTTTGGGAGCAAGATATTTTTTTAAGGTTTGAAACAATGACACTACCCCCAAACCAATAAATAACGCATAGACATAAAAAGACCCTACAAGTGCATAGTCACGTTCGCGGGGCTCAAAAGGGCGTTCGTACAAATATACCTTGAGCGCCAATCCAGTAAACAAAAAGAGTACAAGGAGTACCCAAAAACGTTTTTTGTCTTGATTATACAAAAACAACAATCCTATGACTCCAAAAAACAACGGTAACATATAATAAGTATTGCGAGCTTTGTTGTTTTCGACATCAGCGGGTAAGTTTTTTTGAGAACCCAATCGATAACTATCAATAAAGTCGATACCGCTAATCCAGTTTCCATTCAATGGGTCGTATTCCCCTTTAACATCGTTTTGTCTTCCAGAGAAATTCCACATAAAATATCTCCAGTACATATAGCCCATTTGGTGTTGAAGCAAGTATCGAATATTTGCTAAAAAAGAAGGTTTGTCAATGTTTAAATAAGCTCCAAACTGAGTTAAAAACTCGTGATATTCTTCTGCATTGATATCTCCTTGATTGAAAGAGGAACGAAATTGTTGTACTGCCTGAACAAGTTCGTTTTGCGCTCGATATTCAGGTTTTATTGAAAAATCCAACACCTCAAAATAATTCATATAGTTGATAGCATGTTCTGTGCTCCACATTCTGGGTAAGAATCCTTCATGGGCGCTGTTAGAGTTGATTCGTGCGTTTTCCCAATCGTTAACAATGATATATTTTCCCTTTTTTTCGTCACGTTCAAACTTAGGCTTGTCGTCTTTGTAGGGTTTAATGGGGTCTTGACCTGCATACATATCTGAAAACATAGGTCCGTAAAACAGGTGCGTATCCGGATACTGCTCTAGGTTGTAATAAGCCAACAGCAATCGGGCGTCTGAAGGAGAATTTTCGTTGATAACGGTGTTGGCATTGGCTCTAATAGGCAACATGATCCAGGAAGAAAATCCGATCAGAATAAACAGAACGCACAGCAAACCTGTGTTGATGTTTATCCAGTTTTTCTTTCGAGTATAACGAATGCCATAGTAGAAAAATGCAATAAAAGCAATGGCTGCTATGACCGTCCCTGAGTTGAATGGCAACCCGATGGTATTGATAAAAAACACTTCGGCGTTTCCAAAAAAGGCAAGAGTAAGTGGTAATAACAATTTGAATATAAACAACAAAATGGCTACCGAAACTGTATTGGCCACAACAAAGCTTTTCACAGTCACTTTGGGATAATTCTTAAAAAAATAAATCATTCCAATGGCAGGAATTGCAAGTAATCCCATAAAGTGAACCCCAAACGAAAGCCCAATCACAAAAGAGATAAGAACTAGCCACCGATCGCCTCTAGGAGTGTTCATTTCTTGTTCCCAACGAAGCCCAAGCCAAAAAAGCAAGGCCATGAGAAAAGTTGCCATTGCATACACTTCGGCTTCAACGGCATTGTACCAAAAGCTATCAGAAAAGGTATAGGCAAGCGCTCCAACAGCACTACTTCCTAGGATCAATACTCCTTGTTGGGTAGTAAGTGGCTCGTTTTTACTTAAAAGTTTTTTTATTATAAGCGTTGAGGTCCAAAACAAAAAAAGGATTGTAAACGCACTGGCAAACACAGACATCATATTGACCATCAAAGCAATGGATTCAATTTCGAGGGCGAACATGGCAAAAAAAGCGCCTAACATTTGAAACAGGGGGGCTCCCGGAGGATGGCCTACTTGTAGCTTGGCGGAAGTAGCGATGTATTCTCCACAATCCCAATAACTGGCAGTAGGTTCTACAGTAAGTGAAAAGGTAGTAAGAGCAATTGCAAAGATCGTCCAACCCGAAATTTGATTCCATTTTTTAAATGCAAAAGGGCTCGTCATGAGGAATGATTTTTAAGTGTACGAATTTACACAATCTTACGAACTATTTTTAATAAACGTATTTTCATCTCAATTTATTTGCTGAACAAAAACTTTGTTTTAAATTTGCCGCTCGATTATGGCCTATGGTGTAACTGGCAACACGTCTGGTTTTGGTCCAGAAGAGTCTAGGTTCGAGCCCTAGTAGGCCAACAAAGCCCTCAGTATTTTGCTGGGGGCTTTTTAAATCCTAACGAAATGGGTGTTAGCAGATTAAATTTTTGTAATAAAACAAAAAACGTTATATTTGCACCGCAGAACGGAAAACGATAAGGGGACCAAAAGTCCCCTTCTTTATACCATAGTATGAACTTTGAAAATACGGTTCGAGATTTATTAGAGGAAGTGATGAATAATCATCCTTCCTTATTTTTAATTGATTTTTCAATAGATTCAAGTGGAGCCATTCGCGTGGTTGTTGATGGCGATCGAGGAGTTGTTCTTCAAGATTGTATCAACATAAGCCGACACATTGAGCACAATATCGATCGTGAAGAACACGATTTTTCGTTGGAAGTGACCTCGGTAGATGCAACGGCTCCTTTGTTAAAGCCTCGGCAGTATGTTAAAAATATAGGTCGAAAAATAAAAATTGACACACATGTCGGAGAAGCGTTCGAAGGAACCATTCGAGAGGCAAGTGAAACGAATGTGGTTCTTCAGTGGAAAGCGCGAGAGCCCAAACCGATAGGAAAAGGAAAACGAACAGTGGAAAAAGAAAAATCCCTGCTCTATAATGAAATAAATAAAGCTAAAATTATTATCCAATTTAATTAATCCGAATTATGGAAAACATTGCGTTAATTGAATCATTCTCAGAGTTTAAAGACGATAAATTTATCGATCGTGTTACGCTGATGTCTATTCTTGAAGAGGTGTTTCGAAATACTCTCAAAAAGAAGTACGGGGACGATGAAAACTTCGACATCATTATCAACCCTGATAAGGGCGATTTGGAGATTTGGAGAAACCGAACGGTAGTTGAAGACGGAGCAGTTGAGGATGAAAACCAGGAAATTGAATTGTCTCATGCTCGTAAAATCGAACCTGACTTTGAGGTAGGAGAAGATGTTTCTGAAGAGGTAAAACTGATTGATCTTGGAAGAAGATCCATTCTTGCTTTGCGTCAAAACTTAATTGCAAAAATTCACGAACACGACAATACTATTATTTACAAGCAATTCATTGACTTAGTAGGTGAAATTTACACGGCCGAAGTACATCATATTCGTCACCGAGTAGTGATATTATTAGACGATGAAGGCAATGAAATTATTCTTCCCAAGGATCGTCAAATACCATCGGATTTTTTCAGAAAAGGAGACAATGTTCGAGGGATCATTGAAAGTGTAGAACTTAAAGGGAACAAGCCTAGTATTGTAATGTCAAGAAGTTCTCCTGTATTTTTGGAAAAATTGTTTGAACAAGAAATTCCAGAAGTTTTTGATGGTCTTATTTCTATCAAAAAAGTAGTACGTATTCCTGGCGAAAAAGCCAAAGTAGCTGTAGATTCTTATGATGATCGTATTGATCCCGTTGGAGCTTGTGTGGGTATGAAAGGATCTCGAATTCATGGAATTGTCCGTGAATTAGGAAACGAAAATATCGATGTAATCAATTACACCAATAACATGCAGTTGCTTATTACGCGTGCTTTGAGCCCTGCAAAAATAACGTCATTGAACATTAACGAAGAAACCAAACAAGTAGAGGTTTTTATGGATCCCGAAGAGGTTTCAAAAGCCATTGGTCGCGGTGGATTTAATATCCGTTTGGCAGGACAGCTGACAGGATATGAAATTGATGTATATCGCGAAGGTGCTGAAGAAGATGTAGAGCTTACAGAGTTTTCAGATGAAATCGAAGATTGGGTGATTGCAGAATTTAAAAAAGCAGGATTGGATACCGCCAAAAGTGTTTTGGAACAAGATATTCAAGATCTTATCAAGCGAACCGATTTGGAAGAAGAAACGATTGCGGAAGTATGTAAAGTATTGAACGCAGAATTTTCAAGCTAAGTCGTTTTACGAACAAATTTATATTTTTGAAGAGAAAGAATTATTAGTATATGTCAGAAACAAAAACCATAAGACTCAACAAAGCGTTGCGCGAGCTAAACATTTCTTTAGACCGGGCCATTGAGCATCTTGCCTCGAAAGGTCATGAAGTAGAGTCTCGGCCTACTTCAAAAATTACGAAGCAGGAATATGAATTTTTGTTAGACGAATTTCAAACAGATCGATCCAAGCGTGAGGCTTCCCAAGAAGTGAGCGAAGAAAAGCGAAAGGAAAAAGAAACTCTTCGCCTTCAATTAGAAAAAGAGCTAGAAGAGAAACGAATTGAACAAGAGCGTATTATTAAAGCTCGGTCATCCATTACGAAGCCCAAAATGGTTGGGAAAATTGATTTGTCTGAAACCAAAAAACCAGCCCCCAAACCCAAAGCAAAAGAGGAAATTGCTACTCCTCCAGTCGAAACAGAGCCTGTTGCCCAAGTAGAAGAAAAAGTAAAAAGTCCGGAATCTCCCCAAAAAACTGAGGATACTCCTACTGAGGCCGCTACTTCAGAAACGAGTTCAACAATTCAGACGAACTATAAAAAATTATCAGGGCTCAAAGCTACAGGTCAAACCATTGACTTAAAGCAATTTGAAAAAAAGCCACCCACCGCTGCTCAAAAAGAAGAAAACGATCGTAAAAAACGTCGCAAACGAATAACCAAAGACCCAAAATCTGGAGCTGGAGCAGGGAAGCCGAATGATAAAAGACGTTCAAATCCAAAATCCAATTCAAGACCCGCAGTTGCTAAGGTAGAACCTACAGAAGAAGAGGTTCAAAAACAAATTCGAGAAACTCTCGAAAAGCTGCAAGGAAAATCAAACAAATCCAAAGGAGCCAAATACCGCCGAGAAAAAAGAGATTCACATCGTCAAAAAACCGATGATGAAATTGCGCAACAAGAAGCGGAAAGTAAAATCCTAAGAGTTACAGAGTTTGTAACCGTTGGAGAAGTTGCTACCCTAATGGAAGTAGGAAGTACAGAAATAATTTCTGCCTGTATGTCGTTAGGAATTATGGTAACCATGAATCAACGATTGGATGCCGAAACCCTAAGTATTGTTGCAGACGAGTTTGGTTATGAAGTAGAGTTTGTCACTACTGATATAGAAGACGCCATTGAAACCATTGAAGACAATCCAGAAGATTTAATCCCACGAGCACCTATTGTAACCGTCATGGGACACGTAGATCACGGAAAAACATCCCTACTTGATTTTATCAGAGAAGAAAATGTTATCGCTGGAGAGTCGGGTGGAATCACACAACATATTGATGCATACCGAGTAGAGCTTCCAAGTGGCCAACACATAACGTTCCTAGATACTCCAGGTCACGAAGCCTTTACGGCGATGCGTGCTCGTGGAACGCAAGTAACGGATTTAGTAATTATTGTTATCGCCGCTGATGATGACGTAATGCCTCAAACTAAAGAAGCCATCAGTCACGCTCAAGCGGCTGGAGTTCCTATTATATTTGCCATAAACAAAGTAGATTTGCCCAATGCAAATCCAGAAAAAATAAAAGAAAAATTAGCCTCAATGAATCTATTAGTAGAAGATTGGGGAGGTAAAATTCAGTCTCAAGATATTTCTGCTAAAACAGGAACGGGAGTTTTAGAGCTTCTGGAAAAAGTATTGTTAGAAGCCGAAATCCTTGAGCTAAAAGCCAATCCAAATCGATTGGCACAAGGAACTGTTGTTGAGGCACTTCTTGATAAAGGACGAGGCTATGTTTCCACTATTTTGGTAGAAGCGGGTACCCTTCGAATTGGAGATTATCTTCTAGCAGGGCAACACAGTGGAAAAATAAAAGCCATGTTTAATGAGCGGGGCACAATAATAAACGAAGCCGGACCTTCTGTTCCTGTCGCCGTTTTAGGCCTCGATGGAGCTCCTCAAGCAGGAGATAAATTCAGTGTATTTGAAGATGAAAAAGAGGCCAAGCAAATTGCTGCCAAACGAACTCAGCTTCAACGCGAACAATCTGTTCGGACACAGCGCCACATTACTTTGGATGAAATCGGAAGACGAATTGCTTTAGGAGATTTCCAAGAACTCAATATTATTCTTAAAGGAGATGTTGACGGTTCTGTTGAAGCACTAACCGATTCCTTCCAAAAATTATCAACAGAGGAAATACAAGTAAACATTATTCATAAAGGAGTAGGAGCTATTACAGAATCGGATGTGTTACTAGCTTCAGCATCTGACGCAATTATTATAGGGTTTAATGTTCGTCCTACCGGAAATGCTCGTCAACTTGCGGACAAAGAAGAAATCGACATCCGAAATTATTCCATTATTTACGATGCTATCAACGACGTAAAGGATGCAATGGAGGGAATGTTGTCTCCTGAGATGAAAGAAGAGATAACGGGTAATGCAGAAATTAGAGAGACTTATAAAATCTCTAAAGTCGGCACCATTGCGGGATGTATGGTAACGGATGGAAAAATTATTAAAAACGCAGGGATTCGTCTTATTCGAGATGGAGTTGTTGTGTTTACAGGAGTTTTGGCATCACTAAAGCGCTTCAAAGACGACGCCAAAGAAGTTTCCAAAGGCTACGATTGTGGAATGCAAATCAAAAACTACAACGATATCAAAGAAGGAGATATCATTGAATGTTATCAAGAAATTGCCGTTAAAAAGAAATTAAAATAAGGTTTTAAGGCACCAGAAGAAAAGCTGCTGGAAATTTTTGCTTGATTAATTGTAAGTGTTTTGTTGCCTCCAAACGGGAAGTATATTTTCCAACCCTTACCTTATAGTTGGGAGTTTCAAAAAACAATTCTGCGCGTTGCCCAGGAAAAGCAGCATTAAATTCACTGACAACATTATTGGCCTGAAGAATGTTACCATAAAAAAGTTGAATGGTAAACTGCCCTGAAGTAAAGGTATTTTGGTTAACCTTTTTTTTAATATCAATAATTTTTTGCAACTTAGACTCAATACGAATATCCAAGGTTGCTTCCTGAGACCAAGTGTTTGTAAAAAAGAGCATATTACTCAACACGATAAGATAAAACACTTTTTTCATAATCGAATTTATCCCACAAATATACATAAAAAACACTGTCTTAATATGAATCCATTCGCCATACAGATAATTTGTAATTTAGAATAATTATAAATTATATTTTCCCTTAAAATAGGGTTCATTAAGTGGTTGTTGTGTTGTATTTTTGCTGTCTATTTTTAGGGGTTTATAGTACTAAATCAGTCTAAAAAAGCTATTAAAAAGAAAACATTAAAAGCCACTATGAGAAAGGTGCTCAAACGAAATTTCGCCTCCATTCCTTTATATTTACTGCTATTTATCTGTTTTTTCTTTTCAGGCTCATTGCTTGCTCAAGATGTTGATAAGGGGAAATCTTTATTCAATTCACAATGTGCAGCTTGTCATAAACTGAAAAAGAAAGCCGTCGGTCCTGCTTTGGCTGGAGTAACTGCCAAGTACGAAAAGGAGTGGTTGTATAGTTGGATCAAAAACAGCTCGGCTATGATCAAAGCGGGTGACCCTCAAGCTGTTGCCATTTGGGAAGAGTACAACAAAACGGCGATGACCGCATTTCCTCAACTTTCAAATGAGGATATCGATAACATATTAGCTTATACCGATTATACACCTCCAGCTCCAGAGATGCCTGCTCAAGCTGCAGCAACTACCAACTCCAGCGAGGGTGGTTTTACAAGTGATATAATTTTAGCGATGCTTGCCTTGGTTTTGGCGGTATTGATTGTAATGCTATTCTTGGTAAATAATACGCTAAGAAAATTTGCAGTCGCCAATGGACTTGAAGAGGCTAAAATTCAAAAAGAAAAACCGCTTCCATTGTGGAAGGCCTATGTTCAGAACCAATTCTTGGTGTTTTTGACTGTAATTTTCTTGTTGCTTTCTAGTGCCTATTTCGCATACGGATGGCTCATGCAAGTCGGTGTTGATCAAGGATATATGCCAATTCAGCCCATTCATTATTCTCATAAAATTCACGCTGGGGACAATCAAATTGAGTGCAAATACTGTCACTCTTCAGCAAGAGTTTCAAAACATTCTGGAATCCCTTCGTTAAATGTTTGTATGAACTGTCACAAAAACATTGCGGAATACAATGGAGAAGAAGATTTAGAAAAAGGATACACCAAAGAATTTTATACGGCTGAGATTAAAAAACTATACAAAGCCGTAGGTTGGGACGAAGAAAACCAACGTTATACAGGCGAAACCGAGCCAGTCAAATGGATTCGTATTCATAATTTACCCGATTTTGTTTATTTCAATCACGCACAGCACGTCACTGTAGCAGGAGTGGAATGTCAAAAATGTCACGGGCCTGTTGAGGAAATGGAAATTTTGTATCAGCACTCATCCCTAACAATGGGTTGGTGTATCAACTGTCACCGTGAAACAAACGTTCAAATTAAAGACAACGAATATTACACAAAAATCCATGAAGAACTTTCCAAGAAGTATGGCGTTGAGAAACTCACTGCTGCACAAATGGGAGGACTTGAATGTGGAAAGTGTCATTATTAATAGATAAGTAGATAGCGATTTAGTATGGCAACCTATAAAAAATATTGGAAAAATGAAGCTGAATTATCTTCCGACAACGAGGTTATAACAAAGCTTCAAAATGAGGAATTTATTGACCCGCTTCCAGAAAATCATTTTTTAGAAGAAAAAGAGATTTTGGAATCTTCAGAAACCACTCGTCGTGACTTCCTTAAGTATGTTGGTTTTAGTACGGCAGCGGCTTCATTGGCTGCTTGCGAAGGTCCCGTAATTAAGTCGATTCCTTATGTGGTTCAACCCGAAAAAATTATTCCTGGAGTTGCTAATTTTTATGCAACTACCATTGCTGATGGTTTTGACTTTGCAAGTGTTTTGATTAAAACCCGAGAAGGTCGACCTATTAAAGTAGAAAACAACGTGGATGCTCTTGTCCGTGGAGGTGCCAATGCAAGAGTTCAGGCATCTGTCTTGTCTATGTATGATAGCCTTCGCTTCCAAGGGCCTGTTCAAAATGGAAAAAATGTAAGTTGGAGTCAACTTGATGAAAGCGTTTTAGAGCAATTGACAGCCTTAAAAGAAGCTAACAGCCCCGTTGTATTACTGACACAAACATTTGCAAGTCCAACGACGGCAAAAATTATAGCTGACTTTCAAGAGAAATTCCCAAATGTACGTCACATAACTTACGATGCTATCTCAGAATCAGCTGCGCTAGATGCATTTTCAATGGCATACGGATCGCGCGCGCTTCCTTCGTACGATTTTTCTAAAGCAGAAGTCATTGTCTCGTTTGGCGCTGACTTTTTAGGAGATTGGCAAGGTGGTGGATTTAGCAGTGCTTACACCCAAAATAGAGTTCCTAATAAAGACAATGGCAAAGCGACCATGTCGAAGCACTTTCAATTCGAAGCCAATATGAGCTTGTCTGGAGCCAATGCAGACAAACGCATTCCTTTGACACCCTCCCAACAAAAATTAGCACTTGCCAAATTGTATGGCTATATCACAGGAACTTCGGTAGTCGCTAACTTACCGCAAGCAGCAGAAGTTCAACTTAAAAAAGCAGCTGACCAAATCAAACGTGCTGGTAAAAAAGGATTGTTGGTTACAGGTCTAAACGATGTCAACGCACAATTAACAGCCTTAGCTATTAACGATTATTTACAAAGTGAAGCAGTTGATACACAAGTTCACAATCTCGTCCGTCAAGGTAACGATTCCGAAGTATCTCAACTGATTCAAGATTTGAACAGTGGAGCTGTTAAAGGAATTCTAATGGCGGGAGTAAATCCAGCCTATACACTTTCAGAAAGCAAAGCCTTTTTAGAAGGTCTTCAAAAAGCATCCTTATCGGTTAGTTTTAGTATGAAGAATGACGAAACTGCTCAAGCTTCTCAGTGGGTAGCTACTACACCACATTACCTAGAGTCTTGGGGAGATACTGAATTTAGTTCAGGAAATTATGGGTTAACACAGCCTACGATTCGTCCATTGTTTGATACTAGACAGTTTCAAGATAGTTTGCTCAAATGGACAGGAAGTCAAAATTCATACTATCAAAGCATTACTAGTTATTGGAAGAATTCTATTTTGAATGGAAATTCTTGGAGTAAAGTATTGCACGATGGATTTTTAAATACCATCAAAAAAGCGTCAACCACTTCCTTCAATGCAACTGTGAGTTCTGCAGTTACTCAACTCACACAATCCAAAAGTAAAGGACTCGAATTGGTATTGTACAGCAAAACAGGATTGGGTGATGGACATCAAGCCAACAACCCATGGTTGCAAGAGTTGCCAGATCCGATAACCCGTGTTTCATGGGACAACTATTTAACCGTTTCGAAATCAGATGCAGCTTCTTTAGGGTTGACTAATGAAAACGTCGCCAACGGAGCGCTGAACGGAAGTTTTGCCAAAGTTTCCGTAAATGGAACTAGTCTTGTAGTTCCTGTTTTGATTCAGCCAGGACAAGCAAAAGGTTCTGTTGGATTGGCATTTGGATATGGGAAAACGACTGGAATTAAAGAAGAAATGAAAGTAGGAGTCAATGCGTATGCATTGTACTCGAACTTCAATCAAGCACAAGAAGTTTCTGTTGAGGCTGTCGAGGGAACACACGAGTTTGCATGTGTTCAATTGCATAATACTCTAATGGGTAGGGGAGATATTGTTAAAGAAACATCTTTAGAGATTTTTAATACCAAAGATGTTGAATATTGGAACCCTATACCAAAAGTATCCCTTAATCACATTGAAACCCCAATAGACTCTCCAGATGTTGATTTGTACGATGAGTTTGATCGTTCGATAGGGCATCACTTTAACTTATCCATTGACTTGAATGCTTGTACAGGATGTGGGGCATGTGTTATTGCATGTCATGCCGAAAACAATGTTCCTGTAGTGGGAAAACAAGAAATAAGAAAGTCACGAGATATGCACTGGTTGCGTATTGACCGATATTATTCAGCCGAAGATTCTTTTGAGGAAGATCTTGAAGTTATTGATGGTATCGACGGATTGGGAGCATCCTTGAGTACTTTTGGAGAGATGGAAGATCCTTCCGAAAACCCTCAAGTTACATTCCAACCTGTGATGTGTCAACATTGTAACCACGCACCCTGCGAAACCGTGTGTCCGGTTGCAGCAACTTCTCACGGTCGACAAGGACAAAACCAAATGGCATACAATCGATGTGTAGGAACGCGTTATTGTGCTAACAACTGTCCCTACAAAGTACGAAGATTCAACTGGTTTCTTTATAACGAAAATGATGAATTCGATTATCACATGAATAATGACTTAGGACGTATGGTATTGAATCCAGATGTTGTAGTTCGTTCACGAGGAGTGATGGAAAAATGTTCGATGTGTATTCAAAAAACACAAAAGACTATTTTGGACGCCAAATTGGAAGGCCGTACCATTAAAGATGGTGAATTCCAAACGGCATGTTCCAGCGCTTGTAGCAATGGAGCCATGACTTTTGGAGACATCAACGATAAAGATAGTAAAGTATCAAAATTAAAAGAAAGCGATCGGAAGTATCACTTGCTCGAAAGCGTTGGAACAAAACCCAACGTTATGTATCAAGTGAAGGTAAGAAACGCTGAATCATAATATAGAATAATAAAGCAAAACTATGGCCTCGCACTACGAAGCACCCATACGAAAACCTTTAGTCACCGGGAACAAGTCCTATCACGATGTTACGGTTGATATTGCAGCTCCTGTAGAAGGAAAAGCAAACAAACAATGGTGGATTGTTTTTGGAATTTCCCTTTCAGCATTTTTGTGGGGAATAGGATGTATTATTTATACGATTTCAACAGGAATAGGAGTTTGGGGACTCAACAAAACCGTTGGATGGGCATGGGATATTACCAACTTCGTTTGGTGGGTAGGAATTGGTCACGCCGGAACTTTGATTTCAGCAGTATTGCTTTTATTCAGACAAAAATGGAGAATGGCTATTAACCGTTCTGCGGAAGCAATGACCATTTTCTCAGTAATCCAAGCAGGATTGTTTCCGATCATTCACATGGGACGTCCTTGGTTGGCCTATTGGGTTTTGCCTATTCCAAACCAATTTGGATCGTTGTGGGTAAACTTCAATTCTCCACTTTTATGGGATGTATTTGCAATTTCAACATATCTTTCGGTATCATTGGTTTTCTGGTGGACGGGTTTGTTGCCCGATTTTGCAATGATTCGGGATCGCGCGATCAAACCTTTTCAAAAGAAAATTTACGGTATTTTAAGCTTTGGATGGAGTGGACGCGCCAAAGATTGGCAGCGTTTTGAGGAAGTATCACTCGTATTAGCAGGATTGGCGACTCCTTTAGTACTTTCAGTACACACCATTGTATCGTTTGACTTTGCAACTTCAGTAATTCCAGGTTGGCATACTACTATTTTTCCTCCATACTTTGTAGCAGGAGCTATCTTTTCGGGATTTGCTATGGTAAATACACTCTTGATCATTATGAGAAAAGTGTGCAACCTTGAAAATTATATTACTGTTCAGCACATTGAACTTATGAACATCGTTATTATGATTACGGGTTCTATAGTTGGGGTTGCTTATATAACCGAACTATTTATCGCATGGTACTCGGGTGTTGAATACGAACAATACGCGTTTTTAAATCGCGCTACAGGTCCTTACTGGTGGGCCTATTGGGCAATGATGTCTTGTAATGTATTTTCTCCACAGTTTATGTGGTTCAAAAAACTACGAACCAGTATTATGTTCTCCTTTATCATTTCGATTGTTGTAAATATTGGAATGTGGTTTGAACGATTTGTAATTATTGTTACATCCTTACATCGTGATTACCTTCCTTCGTCTTGGACGATGTTCTCACCAACGTTTGTTGATATTGGAATATTCATCGGTACTATTGGATTTTTCTTCGTGTTGTTTTTATTATATGCACGAACCTTCCCGGTTATTGCCCAAGCTGAAGTGAAAACGATCTTGAAATCATCGGGAGACAATTATAAAAAATTAAGAGAAGACGCTCATGAGTAATAAAGTTTTACATGCTGTTTATGACGACGACGATACGTTGTTGCATGCTGTGAAAGAAGTTCGCGCAGAACATTATCATATTGAGGAAGTGTTCACACCTTTTCCTGTTCATGGATTGGACAAAGCAATGGGACTAGAACCTACTCGAATTGCCATTATGGCTTTCATCTACGGATGCATTGGGCTATCAGTTGCTGTGTTGATGATGAATTTTATTATGATTGAAGACTGGCCACAAGACATTGGTGGAAAACCTAGTTTTTCATACATAGAAAACATGCCAGCTTTTGTGCCAATTATGTTTGAGATGACCGTTTTCTTTGCAGCACACCTTATGGTAATTACTTTTTATTTAAGAAGCAAATTATGGCCATTTAAAGAAGCTGAGAATCCAATTCCCGCAACCACTGACGATAAGTTTCTTATGGAAGTGGCGGTTGGAGATGATCAAAAAAAATTGACTGCCTTGTTGAAGAAAACAGGTGCTATTGATATAACGGTTCAAGAAAAGCAAGAATAGCGATGAATATAAAAATCACTTTTGGAATTCTTTTAGTAGCATCATTATTAATGACATCGTGCTTTGATTCATCAAAGCCTAATTATCAGTATTTTCCTAACATGTACGAACCTATTGGATACGAAACCTATGCCGAATCTCCAGCCTTTGCCAATGGAATTGAAGCACAATTACCTGTTGAAGGTACGGTTCCAAGAGGTTGGACTCCATACGAATATCCAAACACTAACGAAGGCTACGAAGCAGCAAAAGTATCTTTTAAATCTCCCTTGCAGAATACCGAAGAAAACCTCGCTCAAGGAAAAGAATTGTACGGAATCTATTGCGCCGTATGTCATGGTATTAAAGGAGACGGTCTAGGAATATTGACGCAACGCGAAAAATTCTTGGGCGTTCCAAGTTATGCCGATCGTGACATTACAGAGGGTAGTATTTATCATGTATTGATGTACGGAATTAACTCTATGGGTTCTCATGCCGGTCAAGTCAGTGATATAGAACGTTGGCAAATTGCACAACATGTTTTGGAGTTAAGAGAAACCCTAAAAAAATAAAAAGTTAAGAAGATCAGTATGTATACGTTTTCAAAAAAATTAAAACTGTTTTCATTCGCCCTTATGATTTTAGGTGCGTTAGGGCTAACATATGGATTTCTATCAGCACCCTCTAATGTTGAGGAAGCAAAAGCCATGGTGGCCGATGCTCATGGTGACGGTCATGGAGATATCCATGAAGAAATAACACATCACGAGGCGGATCACCACGAAGAGGCTGGTCACGACTCTTCACACGATGAACATTTGTTACACCAATTGCAAAACAAACCTTGGGCTGCTCTCTATGTAGCTGCTCTTTTCTTTATGATGATTGCTTTAGGAGCGTTGGCTTTTTACGCCATTCAACGTGCTGCTCAAGCAGGGTGGTCTCCTGTTTTGTATCGTGTAATGGAGGGAGTCACAGGCTATTTGTTCCCAGGAACAGTTATTGTATTTGTGTTGTTGGTACTCTCAGGATTGCACCTCAACCACTTGTTTGTTTGGATGGATCCCGAAGTTGTTGCTCATGACGAGCTTATCCAAGGAAAAGTAAGTTATTTAAATGTTCCTTTTCTATTGGCTCGCGCTGTGTTTTATATCGCAGGATGGAACTTGTATCGTTATCTTTCAAGAAAATACTCATTGGCACAAGATGCTGTCCAAGGGATTAGTTTTCACAAGAAAAATTTTAGAATATCCGCTGGGTTTTTAGTGTTCTTTATTTATACAGAATCCATGATGTCTTGGGACTGGATCATGTCGGTGGATCCTCACTGGTTTAGTACTTTGTTTGGCTGGTACGTGTTTGCAAGTATGTTTGTTTCAGGAATTACAGTCATTGCACTAATCACAATTTACTTGAAGGCAAAAGGGTATCTAGAAAAAGTCAATGATAATCACATTCACGATTTGGCAAAATTCATGTTTGCGATTAGTGTGTTCTGGACTTACTTATGGTTTTCACAATTCATGCTAATTTGGTATTCAAACATCCCAGAAGAGGTTACTTATTTCGTTACTCGAATTGAAGATTACAACCTACCGTTTTTTGGAATGTTGATCATGAATTTCATATTCCCACTACTTATTCTAATGAATAGCGATTACAAGCGTGTCAATTGGTTTGTAGTTATGGCAGGAATTGTAATATTACTAGGACACTATGTTGATGTGTACAATATGATAATGCCAGCAACTGTAGGTGATCAATGGTCATTTGGAGTTTCTGAAATAGGAGGATTGCTATTTTTTACGGGACTCTTTATATACGTTGTGTTCAACACACTTACTAAAGCACCCCTCGAAGCGTCAGGAGATCCTTTCATAGGAGAAAGTGAACGTTTTGTGTATTAATATTAAAATTTAGAGAGCATAATGACTGCACTACTAACGATTACCATACTTGTTTTAATAGCCATTGCCATTTGGCAAATGACTAAGATTTTTCAATTGACACAGGTTGCTCGTGAAAATTCTCAAGTTGCAACATACAAAGACAACGATTTACAAGGAAAATTAATGTATGTCTTTTTGATTTTTATTTACCTAATTACCATTTATTCTTTCTGGGCTTGGGGCGATGTTTTGCTCCCAGAATCAGCTTCGGAACACGGTGTTGAATACGACCGTTTGATGTGGATCTCTTTTGCATTGATCTTTTTCGTTCAAACTGTTACTCAGGCTTTATTACACTACTTTTCCTACAAATACAGAGGTCTTGAAGATACCAAAGCCCTATTTTACGCCGATAATGACCGATTGGAATTTATTTGGACAATTATACCTGTAATTGTTTTAGCAGGATTGATTTTGTACGGATTGTATACCTGGACGAACATCATGAATATTGAAGAAGATGATGATTCTTTGGTAGTTGAGCTTTATGCACAGCAATTTAATTGGAAAGCTCGATATGCTGGACAAGATAATGTGTTGGGAGACGCCAACGTTCGATTTTTGCAAGATTATGACGGAAAAAATTTAGTTGGAATTGATTCCTCCGATCCTAATGGTCAAGACGATATTGTCGTTCAAGAGCTTCACTTGCCTGTTGGAAGACAAGTCATTTTCAAAATGAGATCACAAGATGTACTTCATTCCGCATACATGCCTCACTTTAGAGCACAAATGAATTGTGTCCCAGGTATGATTACTGAGTTTGCCTTTGTTCCTACAAAAACTACCCAAGAAATGCGTATGCTTCCTGAGGTAGCTGCTAAAGTTCAGCGCATCAACAAAATTAGACATCAAAACAGTCAAGAGCTCATCGCTAATGGAGAAGAGCCATTGGAAGCGTATCAGTTTGATTTTTTGTTATTATGTAACAAAATATGCGGAGCATCGCACTACAATATGCAAATGAAAATTATTGTAGAGTCAGAAGAAGATTTTAATAAATGGTTGGCACAACAAGCCACCTTTGCAGAAGTAATTCAATAGAAAAATAAAAAAAAACAGATATGTCAGCAATTGCACACGACGATCACCACGATCACGGACATCATCATAAAGAAACGTTTATTACCAAATACATTTTCAGCCAAGATCATAAAATGATCTCGAAACAGTATTTGATTTCCGGGCTCTTTATGGGAATTATTGGGATTGCCATGTCCTTACTTTTCCGATTGCAATTGGCATGGCCAGAACAATCGTTCGGTATATTTTCATCCTTACTCGGAAAATGGGCTCCTGATGGTGTTATGGATCCCAATGTATACTTGGCGTTGGTTACCATTCACGGTACCATCATGGTATTTTTTGTACTTACAGCTGGACTGAGTGGTACGTTTAGCAACCTTCTTATTCCTCTTCAAATTGGAGCGCGCGATATGGCCTCTGGTTTATTGAACATGATTTCGTTTTGGTTGTTTTTTGTGTCTTGTGTTATCATGTTAGCGTCTTTGTTTGTAGAAGCAGGGCCTGCTGCTGCGGGATGGACCATTTATCCACCTCTTAGCGCATTGCCACAAGCACAACCAGGATCTGGATTGGGAATGACTCTTTGGTTGGTATCCATGGCTATTTTTATTGCCTCTTCTTTACTAGGGTCGTTAAATTATATCGTTACCGTTATTAACCTTAGAACCAAAGGAATGTCGATGACCAGACTTCCACTAACCATATGGGCCTTTTTTGTAACCGCAATTATCGGTGTGGTTTCTTTCCCAGTTTTATTATCAGCTGCATTGATGTTAATCATGGATCGAAGCTTTGGAACTTCATTCTTTTTATCAGACATTTTTATCCAAGGAGAAGTACTGCATTACCAAGGAGGTTCGCCTGTATTGTTTGAACACTTGTTTTGGTTTTTAGGACACCCCGAAGTATACATTGTTTTACTTCCAGCTCTTGGAATCACATCAGAGGTGCTTGCTACAAATGCTCGTAAACCTATTTTTGGATATCGAGCCATGGTTGCTTCTATTTTAGCCATAGCCTTTTTGTCAACCATTGTTTGGGGACACCATATGTTTATCTCTGGAATGAATCCATTCTTAGGATCGGTCTTTACATTTACTACCCTTCTAATTGCCATTCCTTCTGCGGTTAAAGCGTTTAATTATATTACCACGCTTTGGAAAGGAAATCTTCAGTTTAACCCCGGGATGCTATTTTCAATTGGACTCGTTTCCACTTTTATTTCAGGCGGGTTAACAGGAATTATTTTAGGAGATAGTACGCTCGATATTAATGTGCATGACACTTATTTTGTTGTAGCTCACTTCCATTTGGTAATGGGAATCTCGGCATTGTATGGGTTGTTTGCGGGTGTTTATCATTGGTTCCCAAAAATGTTTGGTAGAATGATGAATAAAAATTTAGGATACGTTCACTTTTGGGTAACGGCTGTTTGTGCTTATGGAGTATTTTTCCCAATGCACTTTGTGGGAATGGCAGGATTGCCAAGACGTTATTACACCAATACAGCTTTTCCATATTTTGATGACTTGGCCAATGTCAACATTGTAATCACCATTTTTGCACTCATAGCAGGAGCAGCACAATTAGTGTTCCTATATAACTTTATTCATAGTATGTTTTATGGTAAAAAAGCTGAAATGAATCCGTGGCGCTCCAATACGCTTGAGTGGACTGCTCCCGTTGAACATTTTCATGGAAACTGGGAAGGTGAGATTCCTCACGTACATCGTTGGGCATATGATTACTCAAAACCCGGTCATGACCAAGATTTTGTACCTCAAAATGTTCCCTTAAAAAAAGGAGAAGAGGAACTCAATCATTAAGTGTAAACACTTTTTAAAAAAATATAAAATCCCTTTTTAGCAATAAAGAGGGATTTTGGTTTTTTAATCTAACGGATCACACGATTGTGTTTCGGTAATAAGATCCAAATGAGAGTCAGCAGGGGAGATGAAAGGAATATCAAATCCCAGTCCACGAATTAAAATCCAGGCTCCAAACAAAAAAGTAACTACGGGGATTAACTTTCTCAAAGAGGTTTTTAGTTTTAATTTATCGTAATATCCAAGCAATAAAATTCCCGACATCATTGGGAGAGTGCCTATACCAAAACAAACCATATACAACATTCCATCAACTGGGTGAGGTTGGAGTATAGCTCCAGATAAGGCTACATACACCAAACCACAAGGTAAAAATCCATGTAAAATTCCAGCAGTAAAAAAAGATTTTGATCGATATTTTACATACAATTGAATAAAACGTTGTTGAATGTGAAGTGATAGTAACGAAAGAAAATGAGTATTTCCATTTTTTTTAAAAAAAGGAAGCAACATAGTGAGTCCATACAAACACAATACTGTTCCAATGACTATGGCAATTCCTTGGTGAATTCCGGCCCATGAAAAACTAACACCTACCACTCCAGCCAACAACCCCAAAATGCCATACCCCAATAGCCTTCCGATTTGATAACCCGCAGCAGAAACTGACAATTGATGGGTAGAAAAAGAAAGCGCAAAGACAATAGGCCCGCACATCGCAAGGCAATGAATACTTCCTAAAAACCCCAATAAAAAAGCAGACCAGAGCATTAGTAGTAGAGCTGTTTTTCGATTCTATAAGGCTGATTGTCTTGTTGCCAAGACACATTAATATTCCATCTCCCCCGTTGTAATACAGAAGTTGGGATCAAATAATTTTCTTTAGTTAGAGGGACTTCAATAGAAAAATCCAAGAGGTTGTTTGATGGGCGATAACCTTCAACAAGAACAGTGTGTTTAGGTAATTTTTTCAGTAAAACCCCTTCTGTGGAAATCAAAATTTGAAGCGAATCAATCCATTGACGGCCATTTTTCAATGCGGTCAAATGCTGTTCTGTTTTGAGTTCTTGCTTGTAATACTCTTTGGTAACTAAAGTATGATTTAAAGAATCTTTTGTTTCTATTTGAATCACAAAATAACTCATAAATCCAATAAACAATATAAAAGAAACGACGATAGCAATACCCCAATGAAATTTCATACTTCTGTGTTTAGCGATAGGTTCGAGGGCCCAAAAACAGTGTTGAAGCAGTCTCTACCAATTCATCACCATTATACAACCCTATTTTAATCTTTAATTTTTTTCCTTTCCATTCTTTTCTAGGAAGTTCAACAAAAATGGTTCCATCTTGAATTTCACTAGCCGCAATGGAAATGGATTGATGAGTAACTGAATAAATTGTTCCTTGATGAGAAAGCAAACGAAGCTGGATGTTTTCCAAATCTTGATTTGATTTGTTAACCAGCTTAAAAGCGTAGGCATTCTGAATAATATTATTTTCTTTAAGTTGGTATAGTTGTCCCGGAATTCTCAAAAACGTAGCTTCAACATCGTTTCTTAAAAACACCAACACACCCATAACTCCTATTAAAACTCCTAAAACTACTGAATAAAACTTCAGTCGTGCTGTAAACCGAAACGGTGTTCCTTTGGAAATTTCATCTTCGGAAGCATACCTTATTAGGCCTTTGGGAAGGTTAACAGCCTCCATCATTTGATCACATACATCAATACAAGCAGTACAATTTACGCACTCCAATTGAGTGCCATTTCTAATATCAATCCCCGTAGGGCACACCAATTTACACTGATAACAGTCTATACAGTCTCCCTTTCCACTTTCACTTCGAGGTTCATTTTTTTTAAATTTAGCACGACCTGCTGTTTTTTCGCCTCTTTTGTAGTCATAGGCTACTACTACCGAACGCTTGTCAAGCAATACGCCTTGAAGCCTCCCGTAAGGACAAGCAATTATACATACTTGCTCTCGAAACCAAGCAAATACAAAATAAAAAACGAAGGTAAAGCAGAGCAAGTACAATAAAGTACTGATATGTTCTGAAGGATGTAAAATATAATTTTTTAAGGGTTTAGAGCCTATCAAATAGGCCAAAAAGACATTGGAAATTCCAAACGAAATCAGGAAATACAAAAACCATTTCAGACTTTTTTTTGCAATTTTTTCTCTATTCCAGGCTTGTTTATTCAGTCGGATTTGAGCTCCGCGATCTCCTTCTATCCAGTATTCCAAAGGACGAAATACCATTTCTAAAAATATGGTTTGAGGACATATCCACCCACAAAAAATACGCCCGTAGGCAACTGTAAACAATACGACGAAAACCACTCCAATGAGCATCATCATAACCAGCAAATGAAAATCTTGAGCCCAGAAGGGAAACCCAAAAAAATGAAATTTACGATCAATGACATTAAACAAAAACAGTTGGCGACCGTCAATGCTTATAAAAGGACTCGCACAAAGGGCAAACATTAAAAAAAAGGCTACCCACTTTCTTTTATTATAAAAGGATCCTTTGGGTTTTTTTGGATAAATCCATTCTCTTTTTCCAGCACTATCGATTGTTGCAATAGAATCTCTAAAAACATCAGATTCTTGCGTTTTTTTCATACAGCGTTATTTTACTTCTTCTCCTTCAGGAGCTTTAGGATTTTCAGGATTTGTTCCGCCAAGCGAAATAATGTAGCTACTTACTTGTTGAATTTCGGAGGGGCGTAAAGTAGATTTCCAAGCAATCATTCCCTTACCAGGGCGACCTCCTTCTGAAACGGTAGTGTAAATAGATTGAATAGTTCCTCCCAATATCCAAAATGCATCAGTCAAATTGGGTCCAATGCTACCACCACCGTCAGTTCGATGACAAACGGCGCATTGTGTGTTAAAAATCGCTTTTCCAGCTGACAAATTTCCCGAGTCGGTTTGCACTTCTACTGTAGAGGCATCTACAAGATCAACAGCTGTTTTTTTGTACTCTTCCAACTCAAGTTTTGCTTCATGTATTGAAATTTCATACTCTTGAATTTGATCAACTCCATCAAATATATGATAGCGCACTAAGTATACCCCAGCAAACAGAATGGTTGTGTAAAAAAGATAAATCCACCAAGGCGGAAGCGGGTTGTTAAGCTCTTTGATTCCATCATAATTATGATCTTCTAACAAAAGAGATTCTTCAGGTTTTTGGGAAAGCCCAAAAAGGTATTTCCAAAGTCGTTTCAACCAATGATTTTCTTTGGCAAGTCTTTCACGTTCTTTTATTTCAGCTGCTTTTTCTGGAGTAATGACACGTTCAGTAAGCGTTTCCAAGGCATTGATTACTACTTCAAATGAAACGATGATTAAAAAAATGCAGAAAAAGAACAACAATATATAGGGATGAAACAATACGGTTTGATAGCCGTCTATGTCAATTAATAGCTCAGTCACTATGTAAATCAGAGTCATAATGACCAGTATACGGAGATAAGAAGAAAAGGTTCTCATAATTTAGGCAGCGATTCGTTGGACAAAAAAGGAATATTTTTTAGACGCGAAATGTGTTCTCTTTTCATCAAGAATACCCATATAAATAACACCACAAAAAAACATGCAAAAATGAGTAACGATATAATTGGAAAAATGGCAACTCCCTCAATCGATTGTAAGTGTTCTTTTACGAATTTTAACATAATTATTGTTTTTCAGTATTAGGTGTTTGAGAAATATCCGTTCCCAAACGTTGCAAGTATGCAATCATAGCCACAATTTCTCGTTCACTTAATGGAACAAAATCATCCATTTCTTTAGATTGAGCAACTTCCTCCAAATAGGCTTTAGCAAACTGAGGATCTTCCATTAAGTTTTGTTCAATAATGGCCGCTTGTTGTGCAATAGATTGTTGAGCGTTGCTAATTTCCTCCTCTGAATAAGGAACTCCCAACGCCACCATGGTTTTCATTTTCGCTTCAATATTGCTTATATCTAAACGGTCAGTAATTAACCAAGGATAACTTGGCATAATTGAACCTGGAGAAGTGGATTGCGGATCATACATATGATTCAAATGCCAGCTATCGGAATACTTTTTTCCAACTCGCAACAAGTCAGGCCCCGTACGTTTACTACCCCAAAGAAAAGGGTGATCGTAAACGTACTCACCAGCTTTTGAATAGGGACCATAACGTTCAACTTCACTTCGGAAGGGGCGGATCATTTGGGAGTGACATCCCACACATCCTTCTCGAATGTATAAGTCTCTACCTTCCAATTCTAGTGGAGTATAGGGATTCACATAACTGATGGTCGGAATGTTGGACTTTACTAAAAGTGTTGGAACGATTTGAATAATTCCTCCAATTAAAATAGCGACAGTTGCCAAAAGCGTTAATTGAACTGGGCGACGCTCCAACCATGAATGGTATTTTTCACCCAATAATCGCTTTCTATTAATTTTTGCAAGCGGAGCGGCTTCCGCAGCTTCATCTTCAATACTACTTCCTTTTCGAATCGTCTTAACAATATTAAAAATCATAATGCACGCACCGACTAAGTACAGGGTTCCTCCAATAGCACGCATCCAATACATAGGAATGATTTGGGTTACAGTCTCTAAAAAGTTACCGTAAACCAACGTGCCATCAGGGTTGAATTGTTTCCACATAGAAGCCTGTGTAAATCCAGCTATATACATTGGAATTGCATACAATACGATTCCCAGTGTGCCTAACCAAAAATGAAGATTTGCAAGAGCAACAGAATAGAGTTTCGTTTTTGTCATTCTAGGAATAAGCCAGTAGGCGACAGCAAATGTTAAAAAACCATTCCAAGCCAGTGCTCCTACATGAACGTGAGCGACCACCCAATCGGTAAAGTGAGCAATGGCATTGATGTTTTTTAAAGAAAGCAAAGGACCTTCAAGAGTAGCCATTCCGTAACCTGTAATAGCCACTACCAAAAACTTCAAAACAGGATCGTTTCGAACTTTGTCCCATACTCCTCGTAGGGTTAAGAGTCCGTTAATCATACCTCCCCAAGAAGGAGCAATCAACATGATGGAAAAAGCAACCCCTAAATTTTGTGCCCAATCGGGCAATGATGAATACAATAAGTGATGCGGTCCAGCCCATATATAAATAAAAATGAGTGACCAAAAATGAACAATAGATAGGCGATACGAATATATGGGGCGATCAGCTGCTTTCGGAACAAAGTAATACATCAACCCCAAGAAAGGAGTCGTTAAAAAAAAAGCAACGGCATTGTGACCATACCACCACTGTACCAAGGCATCTTGAACTCCTGCATAGACAGAATAACTTTTTAGAAACCCTACAGGAAGGGCTAGGCTATTGAAAATATGAAGAACTGCAACAGTCACAAAAGTGGCTATATAAAACCAAATAGCAACATACAAATGGCGTTGTCTTCTCCTTAGAATGGTTGCAATCATATTGACTCCAAACGCTACCCAAACAACCGCAATGGCGATGTCAATGGGCCATTCCAATTCGGCATATTCTTTGGAAGATGTGTATCCTAATGGTAGCGTAATGGCAGCAGCAACAATGATGAGTTGCCATCCCCAAAAATTGATAGCACTCAATACATTACTATACATACGCGCTTTAAGAAGTCGTTGCAACGAATAATAAATTCCAGCAAAAATAGCATTGCCTACAAAGGCAAAAATCACCGCATTGGTATGTAAGGGTCGTAAACGACCAAAGCTTAGCCAAGAAACACCTTCTGTTAGATTGGGAAACAAAAATAAAAACGCCAATAGCAACCCAACGATCATTCCTACGATACCCCACAAAAGTGTTGCGTATAAAAAACGTTTTACAATAAGATTATCATAATAAAAATGTTCTTTTTCCATATAGATTAATTATTGAAAAGATTTGATTGCATTATTTTTTAGGGGTTTCATCGATAAACAATCGAACAGGAGGGCCTTCCATATCATCGTATTCTCCCCGTCGAATCGCCAATAAAAAAACAACTAAGAAACCAACAGCTAGGAGAAAACTTACAAACAAAAGAAGAAACAATACTTCCACTAGAATTTATTTGGGGTTAACGAACGATTGACGAACAAAAATATAGGTTGTTTGTTCTCAAAAACATGATATATATCAGTTGAGTGTCATTTTTTGAAGTTTTTTATGCAGCAGATAAGTAGAAGCACTTGCAAAAACAACAACGCTTATAGAACTCAAAGGCATTAGGATAGCCGCAATGATTGGACTCAGTTTTCCAATCACTGCAATTCCAATTCCTACCAAATTGTATGAAAGCGATCCGATGACACATATTTTCACAAGCGATTTACTTTTTTGGATAGCCCATAAGTATTCTGGAAGATGATGTATTTTTTTAGCGTATATAATTGCATCCGAAGCAGGTGTAAAGACTTGTTTGTGTTCTGACACAGCAATCCCAACATTGCTTTGTTTTAATGCACCTGCATCATTCAGCCCATCTCCTATCATAACCACTTGCTCATGATTTGCTTGCAACCCTTTGATATATTTGATTTTATCAAAAGGAGTTTGTTTAAAGACATAGGTTGTGTGTTTGGGAAGAATTTTCTTAAATCGATTTTTTTCTGAGGAGGAGTCTCCCGATAAAAGACTGATTGAAAACGGTGTTAATTTTTTAAACATGGATACTAGCTGAGGTCGAATTGCTTGAAGAATTTTAAAACAACCTCGATAGTTTCCATTGATTTCTACATAAACAACAGACCCTATTGTTTTTGAATTTTCAGGAACTTTAATAAAATCCTCAGAACCAACTTTGATTTGATCTTGATTGATTGAGGCCTTTATTCCCAGACCTATGAAAGTTTCAGATTCAAAATCAACAATGAGTCGACAAGGAGACAAGAACTCTTCAATGGATTTGCTTAAGGGGTGATGAGATTGGTAGAAAACTGAGCGAAGTACTTCTGCTTCTTTTTCCGACAAGGGGTTTCCTATATATTCAACGGTTGCACCTTGAGTATTGGTAAGTGTACCTGTTTTATCAAAAACCAAATGGCTTGCTCGACCAAGCCGTTCAATGGTAGCGGTATTTTTTATGTAAAAGGAGTGTTTTCCGAAATACTGAAGCATATTTCCCAATACAAACGGACCCGCCAATGCCAATGCGCAAGGGCAAGCAACAATCAATATAGCAGCGGCAATCTCAGGAATTTTGGAAGGTTCAATAAACCCCCAAATCACACAGGTGAGAGCTGTAATTGTCAAAATAGCGGCTGTAAAATTTCGTCCCAATACATGCGTCCATGTTTTTTCGAAAGGGCTATTTTTCTTTTGAAAAGTATCTTGATTCCAAAGTTGTATCAATTCACTTTTTTTGATCGTTGTACAGGCAGTAATCATACAAGATTGTTTACAAATTCTGCCTCCAGCATATACTTTTTGCTGCGCTATTTTTTTAATACGCTTTGCTTCGCCTGTAACAAAACTATAATCAATGGATGCCTCGTCGGAAATTAATTTTCCATCGATAGGAATAAGCTCTTCGGGTTTGAGAAATAGCACATCTCCTTTTTGAATTTGTTCTAGTGGAACCCTATGATGCAATCCATCGGAGTCTACTTGCGTAACTCCTATTGGGAAATACGCAGTATAATCCCGATCAAAGGAAAGACTTTGGTAGGAGCGTTGCTGCACGTATTTACCAATCAATAAAAAGAATACAAGCCCAGCCAAACTGTCAAAATAGCCCAACTCACCTGCAACAAATACAGCATGACAACTTTTGATAAAGAGCACCGAAATTCCCAACGCAATGGGCACATCAAGAGACAACCACTTATTTTTTAGTCCTTTCCAGGCGGATATATAAAAATCTTTTCCCGAGTAAAACACAACAGGGATACTCATAATAAACATGAGGTATTCGAAAAAAGGTCGAAACCGTAAAATCCAGTACTCATTACTATCAAAATAGGTTGCTAATGACAAAAACATAATATTTCCAAAAGCAAATCCTGCAACCCCAATTTGCATCCATAGTTTTCGAGGAGTTTTTGAAGCCGATGCTTTATTGGAGGACAATGTCATTTCGGGAGGATATCCCAAAGCACTTAGTCGTTCACAAATTTTTTGAAGCGATGTTTTTCGAAATTCATAAGAAACTCGAATGGTTTTTTCAGAAAAATTTACCCGTGACCAATGGATTCCATTATCAAATTGATTCAGTTGTTCCAGAATCCAAATACACGCACTACAATGTATGTTTGGAATAGACAGTTTGGCGTGTTCTGTGGTTTTATCCTGAAAGGTCACAAATTTGGAATGAAAAGCTTCATCCCCCAAATAACTATAGTCGGCTGTTTGCGAAGGAGGTATGTTACCTGCCTTGGGGTGAAATGAATAATATGATTTTAAATTGTGATTTTCTATCAGTTGATAAACAGTACTGCATCCAATACAGCAGAAATTTTTAGTATGATAGGGATGAGGTTCGTGAGTAAATGAAAGCCCACAATGATCGCAATTCAACTGGATTTAATTTATAATCAAAAGTCAATAATTCTTTTGTAAAAAAGTATGATAAATGTCATTGTTTTGTATATTTGAGTAACCCTAAATTCAAATTTGACCATGCTAAATTGTTATTCCTGTCCCTTCAAGGTTTCCGAAAATTCATTGGTACAACCTTTCAATTATTCCAAAGGAGAAGTTATTTTTCATGAAGAAGAGCGTCTTGCGGGTCTTTATTGTATCGAAAAAGGAACTTGTAAAATTTCCAAAATGAGTTCCAATGGTCGTGAACAAATCATAGAGTTGTTAACCAACAAAACACTTCTTGGTATTCGGAGCGTCTTGAATGGTGAAAAAACAAACCTTAAGGCTACCGCTATCACTCCTATGAAAGTTTGCTTAGTTCCAAATGATATCTTCTTAAAAACGTTAAAAACGGATGAAGACTTTACTATTTTTCTGTGTCAGCTACTAGCAAACTATATCAAATCCACGGATGATAAAATTATAGACTTGGGACAAAAATCCGTCAGTCAACGAGTTGCCAAACTGTTATTGTCAATGGACAAGTATTTTGAAGCGGATGCCAAGGGGTATATAAAGATTAAAATTAGGCGGGAAGATATGGCCAATATGATTGGAGTAGCAACAGAATCACTCATTCGTACGCTTTCTGATTTCCAAAAAAATAAATGGATTGAAACCCAAGGCAAGCAGCTTCGCATTATCAATCCAAAGAAGCTACAGAGTATTGAAAGCGGACTTTCATAGAATGCACGGTTTTTCAAAAGGATTTAGTTTATATTTGTAATGATGAACGAATATTTAGATCCTACTGGGGAATCTCTAAGCCCGCAAGAAAATGATATTGATAAGGCCTTGCGCCCTTTGTCATTTGAGGATTTTACGGGACAAGAGCAAGTCATCGAAAATCTCAAAATTTTTGTAGAGGCTGCCAATCAACGCGAAGATTCTTTGGATCATACACTATTTCACGGCCCGCCAGGACTTGGCAAAACTACCTTGGCGCATATTCTTGCGAATGAATTGGGAGTTTCTTTAAAAGTTACTTCAGGACCCGTACTCGATAAACCAGGAGATTTGGCGGGACTTTTAACAAATCTAGAACCCCGTGATGTTCTTTTTATTGATGAAATCCATCGCTTAAGTCCCGTAATTGAGGAATACTTGTATTCGGCGATGGAAGATTTTAAAATTGATATTATGATTGAATCAGGTCCGAATGCGCGAACGGTTCAAATAAATCTCAACCCATTTACACTGGTAGGGGCAACCACTCGGTCAGGCTTGCTAACAGCACCCATGCGAGCCCGATTTGGAATCAATAGTCGATTGCAGTATTACCACGCAGAACTCTTGTCAACAATTGTAGAACGGAGTGCGTCTATTTTAAAAATTCCTATTTCATTAGAAGCTGCAATAGAAATAGCTGGCCGAAGCAGAGGAACCCCCCGAATTTCTAACTCGCTTTTAAGAAGAGTTCGCGATTTTGCTCAAATAAAAGGAAACGGAAAAATTGACGTCAATATTTCCCAAATTGCACTTAAGGCTCTTAATGTTGATGCTCATGGGCTGGATGAAATGGACAATAAAATACTGATAACTTTAATCGATAAATTCAAAGGAGGCCCCGTAGGAATTACAACCTTGGCAACCGCAGTTTCTGAAAGTCCCGAAACAATTGAAGAGGTATACGAACCGTTTTTAATTCAAGAAGGATTTATTGTGAGAACTCCTAGAGGAAGAGAAGTTACCGATCGTGCCTACAAACATTTGGGACGAATAAAAAACATTACGCAAGGAGGCCTTTTTTAAATACTTATCCAGCGGAAAGAATTTAGATAGCCATTTTATGAATACAACCCAACAAACGAATTTTATTAAAACCGAAGCCAAACGCCTCGGTTTTTTATCTTGTGGAATTTCGAAAGCGGGTTTTTTAGAGGAAGAAGCCCCACGACTGGAAGCATGGCTCAAAAAAAACCAGCACGGTGAAATGGCATATATGGAAAACCATTTTGACAAACGACTGGATCCTACCTTACTGGTTCCAAGTTCCAAAAGTGTTGTTTCACTGCTATTTAATTATTTCCCATCCAAAACGCAAAAAGACGCTACGGCTCCCAAAATATCTAAATATGCATACGGTTTTGATTACCATTATGTGATTAAAGATAAGCTCAAAGAACTTCTTTTTTCTATTCAAGAAACTATTGGCGATGTTCATGGGAGAGCATTTGTAGATTCGGCTCCCGTTTTAGACAAAGCATGGGCGGTAAAAAGTGGATTGGGATGGATGGGAAAACATTCCAATGTACTTACCCAAAAAGAGGGATCTTTTTATTTCATTGCAGAACTCATCATTGATTTAGAACTGGAATACGATCATCCCACTACCGATCATTGTGGGTCGTGTACGGCGTGTATTGATGCTTGTCCCACCCAAGCCATTGTGGATCCTTATCAAGTAGATGGAAGCAAATGCATCTCTTATTTTACCATTGAATTGAAAAACGAACTCCCTCAAGAAATGAAGGGAAAATTTGATAATTGGGCGTTTGGATGTGATATTTGTCAAGACGTATGCCCTTGGAATCGATTTTCAAAATCACACAATGAACCCCTGTTTGATCCCAACCCACAATTGCTAGAAATGTCCCGAAGAGATTGGCAAGAAATCACTCAAGAAGTATTTGACACATTATTTAAAAAGAGTGCTGTTCAACGCACCCAATTTAAAGGACTGACAAGAAATATTGAGTTTTTAAAGGACTGATTACATTACAAAATCTTACATTTGAAGCAAAATACTACTATGGATAAATCTAACAAAAGACGCGAAGCTTTACTCTATCATGCAAGACCCCAACCTGGTAAAATAGAGGTTGTTCCAACCAAAAAGCACAGCACTCAGCGCGATCTTGCTCTTGCCTATTCTCCTGGTGTAGCAGAGCCCTGTCTCGAAATAGAAAAAGAAGTTAAAAACGTTTATAAATACACTTCCAAAGGAAACTTAGTCGCTGTTATTACAAACGGAACAGCCGTTTTAGGTCTTGGCGACATTGGTCCCGAAGCATCCAAACCTGTAATGGAAGGAAAAGGACTTTTGTTTAAAATATTTGCGGGAATAGATGTTTTTGATATCGAAATTAGCACCAAAGATGTGGATGCTTTTGTTGAAACAGTAAAAAATATTGCACCTACATTTGGAGGGATTAATTTGGAAGACATCAAAGCCCCAGAGGCGTTTGAAATTGAAAGACGTTTGAAAGAAGAATTGGATATTCCCGTAATGCATGACGATCAGCATGGGACAGCCATTATTTCAGCAGCAGCATTGATAAATGCCTTGGAATTGGTTGACAAAAAAATGGAAAACGCCAAAATCGTTGTTTTAGGAGCTGGAGCTGCAGCAATTTCGTGCACCAAACTTTACAAAGCATTTGGCGCCAAAGCATCTAACATTTTGATGCTAGACAGCAAAGGAGTCATTCGTAAGGATCGGGAAAATTTAACCCCCGAAAAACTTGAATTTGCAACGGATATTGATGCGCATACTCTTGAAGACGCCATGAAAAATGCAGATGTTTTTATTGGATTGTCTAAGGCTGATATTTTAACTCCAGACACCTTACTTTCAATGGCTAAAAATCCCATTGTATTTGCAATGGCCAATCCCAATCCTGAGATCAATTATGATTTAGCTATGAAAACCCGGGATGATATCGTTATGGCTACAGGCCGATCTGACCATCCCAATCAAGTAAACAATGTGCTGGGGTTTCCATTTATTTTTAGAGGAGCATTGGATGTTCGAGCTACCAAAATAAACGAAGCAATGAAGATGGCCGCCGTGGAGGCGCTTGCTAAACTTGCCAAGGAACCCGTTCCCGAACAAGTGAATATTGCATACAACAAAACCAAATTGACTTTTGGGAAAGAATACATTATTCCAAAACCGTTTGATCCTCGACTCATTACCGAAATTCCGCCGGCTGTTGCCAAAGCAGCAATGGATTCGGGAGTTGCCCAAGAACCGATTTCCAATTGGAAAGATTACCAAGAAGAACTGTATCAACGAATAGGATCGGATGATAAAATAGTTCGTTTATTATTAGACCGCGCTAAAAATGATCCAAAAAGAGTCGTTTTTGCTGAAGCAGATCAGCTGAATGTTCTTAAAGCCGCACAAATTGCTCATGAAGAAGGAATTGCTATTCCAATTTTATTGGGTAGAAAAGATGTCATTCAAGAACTTATGAATGAAATTGAGTTTGATGCTGAGGTGTTAATTATTGATCCCAAAGCCGATTCTGAAAAAAGCAATAGAGAAAGATACACACAGCATTATTGGGAGCGCCGGAAACGAAACGGTGTTACGCAATACGAGGCTTCAAGCAAAATGCGAGAACGCAATTATTACGCAGCCATGATGGTTAATTTAGGAGATGCTGACGCTTTGGTCTCAGGATATTCGAGAAGTTATCCTACTGTTTTCAAACCTATGGTTGAGCTTATAGGAACCGCCAACGGAGTTAACAAAGTAGCAACTACGAATTTAATGCTGACAAACAAAGGACCCATTTTTTTGTCGGATACTTCTATCAACATAAACCCAACTTCAAAAGAATTGGCAAAAATTGCTCAAATGACTGCTTTTACTGCAAGTATGTTTGGAATAGAGCCTTCTGTAGCAATGTTATCCTTTTCAAACTTTGGTTCTTCAAACAGTCCAGAGGCTATTAAAGTTCGTGAAGCCGTTAAATATTTACATCGATTTTTTCCAAGCCTAACTGTCGATGGTGAAATTCAATCTGATTTTGCTTTGAATAAAAAAATGCTTCAAGACACTTTTCCTTTTTCGCGATTATCGGGTAAAAAAGTAAATACTCTTATTTCCCCAAATTTAGAGGCCGCAAACATAACGTATAAGCTCATTAAAGAACTTGATGACGCGCTTTCTATTGGGCCTATCATGATGGGGATGAAAAAACCAGTTCATATTCTTCAGCTTGGTGCAAGTGTCGATGAAATTGTCAATATGGTTGCGGTTGCAGTCGTAGATGCGCAAGAAAAAGAGAAACGAAATGTTGCCCTTTAGAGGGGTTAGAGAATTCGTAAATTTATACGTACTTTTGAAGTCAATCTCACTTCAATGATTACACGTCTAAAAGGTCGCTTGGTAGAAAAATCACCAACAGAAGTTGTTGTGGATTGCAATGGAGTGGGCTATTTGGTTCATATTTCCCTCCATACCTATGCTCAGTTGTCAAACGAAGAGAGCATTTGTTTGCTAACGCATCTGCTAGTTCGTGAGGATTCACATACATTGTATGGTTTTTTTGATGAAATTGAACGAGCAACGTTTCGCTTGCTGATTTCAGTTTCTGGAATAGGAGCTAATACCGCTCGTACAATGTTGTCTTCATTATCGCCTTTTGAGATTCAAAAAGCCATTATGTCCGAGGAGGTGACAACCATTCAATCTGTAAAGGGAATCGGTCTAAAAACAGCACAACGAGTAATTATTGATTTAAAGGATAAAATAGCGATTCTATCTGGAATGGAAGAAGTTTCTGCTTCTTTAAACAATACAAGTTCAGAAGAAGCGTTATCAGCATTAGAAGTTTTAGGTTTTTCAAGAAAACAATCTCAAAAAGTTATTGATAACTTGCTTAAAACCACCCCAGATATGAACGTTGAATCGCTTATTAAAAATGCCTTAAACAAACTATGACCATTTTTTGTTCAAGTTTACGACCAACCAAAAATGTTTGTTTGCTCGTTTTTTTAACACTATTTTTTGTAAATATTGTTAAAATCTCAGCGCAACAAACATCGCCTAAAGACACCCTTACGACCCAGCTATTAACCAAAAGTATTCAATTACCACCGCCTTCTGTGTTGGAATCTAGATACACTTACGACCCTATTGCTGATCGTTATATTTATACAGTAAAATTGGGAGAATTTGATGTCAATTTACCCCTTGTTTTGACACCAAAACAATACCAGGATCTGGTTCGAAAAGCTCAAATTAAAAGTTATTTTGATGAAAAGACAGCTTCTTATGAAGGAGGATCAAAGGACAGCTCCAGCCAAAAAAATCTTTTGCCTCAATATTACGTAAAATCAAATCTATTCAAAACTATTTTTGGGAGCAACACCATAGATATTGTCCCGCAAGGTTCCATTGCTTTGAATTTGGGTGTGAGATACCAAAAGAACGACAACCCAGCATTGTCTCCTAGAAATCGTCGTAATTTTAGTTTTGATTTCGATCAACAAATTTCAGTAGGAATCAATGGTAAAATTGGAGACCGCCTGGGTGTCAGTGCCAATTATGATACAGAATCAACATTTGATTTCCAAAACCTAATCAAATTGGAATTCAATCCCCCTTCCGCCAAAGAATTGGTGGGTGACAAAGCGCGTTCCAAAATCGAAGAGATTGAGAAAAGAGCAAAGGGGGTTTTAGATCCCATTACCTCTACTATAGAAAAAGGAGAGAAAATCATTCAGAAAGGAGAAAATGTTATTCAGAAAGGAAAGGATGCTATTGGGTCATTATCTGAGCCAAGTTTTAGTGGAAATGAAGATGCAATTATTCAGAAAATAGAAGTAGGTAATGTAAGTATGCCATTAAACAGTTCTCTCATTACAGGTGCACAAAGTTTGTTTGGATTTAAAACCGAGTTGCAATTTGGAAAAACACGGGTAACAGGAGTTTTTTCGGAGCAACGTTCTCAATCTTCAAGCGTTGTTGCCTCAGGGGATGGCACTCTGGAAGAATTTTCAATTTTTGCTCTTGATTATGAAGAAGACAAGCACTTTTTCTTATCACAATTTTTTCGAGACCAATACAACAAAGCCCTTTCAACGTATCCATACCTAAACACACAAGTACAAATCAGCCGAGTTGAAGTGTGGGTAACCAATAGAGGTTCTCAAACCAATAATGTTCGAAATATTGTTGCACTCCAAGATATCGGAGAGGCCTCTCCAGATCGCACACGACTGGACGACGCATACCCTAGTTTTTTTAGTACTACCAACCCCAATGCTTATCCTGATAACGAGGTAAACAAGTTAGATCCAAATGCAATAGGAAGTGGAGGCGTATTAACAGATGCCATTCGTGATATTGCTACAGTAAATCAAGGGTTTGGGCCTCTTATAGGCAGTGCAAATCAAGGATTTGATTATGCTGTTTTGGAAAGTGCACGAAAACTAGAACCCAATGAATATCAGCTTCATCCTCAACTAGGTTATATTTCATTGAATCAAAAACTAAGTAATGACGAAGTATTGGCAGTAGCATTCCAATATACATTGGGAGGAAAAGTGTACCAAGTAGGAGAGTTTGCAAACGATGGTGTTGCTGCAACAGATGTCACCATATCTGAGGGAACAGCGACTCAGGTTTCTAACAACAGCTTATTGCTCAAACTTTTAAAAAGCAACATTACCGATGTTAGTCAGCCTACATGGGACTTGATGATGAAAAATATCTACAGTACTGGAGCGTTTCGTTTGACTGAAGAAGATTTTAAACTAAACATTCTTTATACCGATCCTTCACCCATCAACTATATCAGTCCTGTCGATAAATCCTCTTGGCCAGAGGGCCTTGATAAACAAATATTATTGGGAGTTTTTAACGTCGACAAGTTGAATATATACAACGATTCTCAAAACGGTGGTGATGGGTTTTTTGATTTTGTTCCTGGAATAACCATCGATTCGGAATATGGAAGAATTATTTTTACTTCTGTTGAACCCTTTGGAGAATTTTTATTTGATAAATTAAAAAATCCGCAAGGATCTTCAGGTGAAGATTACGACAATTCGGTTACATACAATGATAATCAGAGTAAGTATGTTTTTGGAGAAATGTATGCATTGACCAAAGCAGAAGCTTTTGATGAAGTAGAAAAAAACAAATTTGTCCTAAAAGGAAGATACAAGTCCTCCACGGGGGGTGGAGGAATTTCTCTAGGAGCTTTCAATGTTCCTAGAGGTTCTGTTCGAGTTACTGCTGGGGGTAGATTGTTGCAGGAAGGCGTTGATTATACCGTCAATTACCAAGTGGGAACCGTAAAAATATTGGATGAAGGGCTGAGGAATTCCAATATACCTATTGAAGTTTCTACCGAGAGTAATTCTTTCTTTGGTCAGCAGAACAAACGTTTTTCGGGAGTAAATGTTGAGCACCAATTCAATGATAATTTTTTATTGGGGGCAACGGTAATGAACTTGAGTGAACGACCTATTTCACAGAAAGCCAACTACGGTAGTGAACCAGTTAACAACACCATGTTTGGGTTTAATGGTAACTTTTCAACAGAAGCTCCTTTTTTAACAAGATGGGTCAATAAACTTCCAAATATTGATACAGACGTTCCTTCAAATGTTTCTGTTCGAGGAGAAATTGCTTACTTATTGGCGGGTTCTCCCAAAAATGCAGATTTTGAAGGAGTGGCAACAACTTACATTGATGACTTCGAGGGTTCACAATCCACTATCGATGTTAAAGGTGCTTTATCGTGGAGTCTTTCCAGTGTTCCTGCTGCTGGGGTAAATGGTGCTAATGCCGCAGTTGATGATTTATCAAGCGGATATAATAGAGCCAAATTGGCGTGGTATAATATCGACCCTATTTTTTACACCTCTCAAAGTCCTTCAGAAATTGGCAATAATGAAATTTCTAAAAACGAAACTCGTCGAATTTTTATTGATGAAATATTCCCACAACAAGATTTAGTTCAAGGACAAACAACGATTCAAAACACACTGGATTTAGCATTTTATCCTAACGAATTGGGACCTTACAACAACGCCTCTGAATCTGCTTTCACAAGTACGCCCGAAGAAAACTGGGCAGGAATAATGCGTCCAATCACTTCTACTAATTTTGAGCAATCCAATGTTGAGTTCATTGAATTTTGGATGTTAGACACTTTTCAAAATTCTCGGACTTTTGGAGACGATATAGGAACCTTAGCGATTCATTTGGGAAATATTTCGGAGGACATACTTAAAGACGGTCGTAAGCAATACGAAAACGGACTGCCAGGAGTGGACGGGACTTCGCTTACAACTTCCTCTTCGTGGGGAGTTACCCCATCAAGTCAGTCGTTGGTATATGCTTTTGATGCCGAAACCGCCAATCGAACTCTCCAAGATGTAGGGCTCGATGGACTGCCTGATTCAGAAGAATCTTCCTTATATACCAATGGACCTTCCAATGATCCGGCTCGAGACAATTATCAATATTTTTTAAACGCTTCCGGAGGTATTTTAGACCGCTATAAAAACTACAACGGTTTGGAAGGGAATTCTCCCGTAGCAGTTTCTGATACCAATCGAGGCTCAACAACCATTCCCGACACTGAAGATATAAATCGTGATAATACCATGAATACGATTGATAGTTATTTTGAATATCGCATTCCAATTCAGCGCAACATGACTCCTGATAACCATCCTTTTGTGAGTGATGTTCGAGAGGATGTAACCGTTGATTTACCCAACGGTGAAACAATCAAATCTCGCTGGATTCAGTTCAAAATACCAATCAACAAAGACTATTATCTAGGGACTTCTTTCAATTCTTATTTTGACGCTATAAACGGAATCAATGACTTACGAACCATTCGATTTATGCGCTTGATGGTTAAAGATTTTACAGTACCTACAGTAATGCGGTTTGCAACTTTAAATTTGGTTAGGGGTGACTGGAGAAGGTACACGAAGCCGCTCAACAATACCAATTTCACATACCCCAATACTACCGTTGATATTAGTACGGTAAGTATTTTAGAAAACGAGAATCGAGTTCCTATTAATTATGTGCTGCCACCGGGAGTTGTTCGCGAACAATTTAATAATAGTAACACAGTCATACGACAAAATGAGCAAGCATTGTCTTTTACTGTTTGCGATCTTAGCCCCAAAGATTCAAGGGGTGTCTTTAAGAATGTAGATGTTAATTTGCTTCAATACAAAAAATTAAAAATGTTTTTGCATGCAGAGTCTCTTCCCAGTCAACAGCCACTTCCAGGAGAAGGTGCTTCGGAAGATTTTGATCGTCGCATGGTAGGTTTTGTTCGTTTGGGAACCGATTTATCTGAAAATTATTACCAAATTGAAGTTCCTCTAAAACCTACTTCGTTCAACCCAGGATCTTCCTCACGACTCAGTGCCGAGGAAGTGTGGCAACCCGAAAGCAATTCTATTGACATTCCATTGGATTTATTAACCAAAATAAAAGCTGCAGGAATTGCCAATGGAAGTTTGCTTGAAGCAACCTATTACGACGAGGAACTTAACATAATTGATGAGTTTGCTTCAATAAGCTCGTTGCCGGGAGATAAAAAATACAAATTTGCTGTTAAAGGAAATCCATCTTTAGGAAGAATTTTAACCATTATGATTGGAGTGAAAAATCCTTCAGCAACCCCCGGGGATTTATTGTGTGGGGAAGTTTGGTTTAATGAATTGCGATTGTCTGAAATAGAATCCAAAGGAGGGTGGGCAACCATTGGCTCAATGGATGCAAATATTGCAGACTTTGCAACAGTATCTGCCACTGGAAAAATTTCTACTGTAGGATTTGGAGGTATTGAACAAAATCCAAATCAACGCAGTCAGGAAGATTACCGCCAGTACGGTTTGGCCACTTCAGTGAATATAGGACAGCTATTGCCAAAAAAATGGGGGATTCAAGTACCAATGAGCTACAGCATTTCCGAAGAATTTATTACTCCCGAATACGACCCTTTTTATCAAGACATTCGTTTGCAAGATCGTTTGAATAACGCTGTTCGTGACACCCAAAAAGATTCAATTAAAAATCAAGCTATTAGCTATACAAGACACAAAAGCATAAATTTTATTGGGGTTCGAAAAAATAGAAGCCCCGAACAAAAAAAGCGTGTGTATGATATCGAAAACTTTGATTTTTCATATGCCTTCAATGAAGAAAATCATCACGATTATGAAATAGAAGACCTTACACGGCAAACGGTAAAAGTAGGAACTGGATATCAATACAGTTTCACACCATTTTCAATAGACCCGCTTAAAAAGGTTCCGTTTATTAGTCAGAAAAAATATTTAAAATGGTTGAGTGAATTTAATTTTAACCCCATTCCTGACAACATATCACTGGCAACAAGTATCAACCGAGCATTCAGTAGCCAACGCTTCAGGGAAGTGTATTTGGAAGGTACTAATGCCGCAAATCAATTGCCTCTTCCTGAGTTGCAACAACGAAACTTTATGTTTGATTGGGCATTTACCCTAAATCATAACCTTACACGTTCGTTGCGAATGAATTTTACGGCATCTAACAACAGAATTGTCAAAAATTATTTTACCCAAGACGCTCAAGGCAACGAAATATTAAATAGAGATCTGGATATCTGGGATGGATTTTGGGATGCTGGAGAACCCAATCGACATGCGCAATCTATTGGACTTACTTACAACATTCCGTTTCGTCTTATTCCCGGTTTGAGTTTTATTAATGGAACGTATAATTACACCGGTGACTTTAATTGGCAGCGTGGATCCAATATTTTAGCCGATGTTGAAGATGCTGACGGAAACCGTCTAGGGATTGTTAACACCATTCAAAATGCCAATACTCACACATTGAACACCACCTTCAATTTGGATAGACTCTACCGATCTTTGAAGTGGGTGAAAAAAACAAAAGGCAGTAACAAAAACAGCCCGCAAGTAAAGGCATTGAATACCCTTATTGGATTTACAACAGGTCTTAAGCGTCTTCAAGTTAATTATTCAGAAAACAACGGAAAAGTACTCCCAGGATATACAGAATCACTCGGTTTTTTTGGAACCCTTCGCCCTTCGTTTGGGTTTGTTTTTGGAAGTCAGTCAGACATCAGATATGAGGCCGCTAAGCGTGGATGGCTTACCGAATTTCCCGAGTTTAATCAGCAATTTACCCAAGTGCACAACTCAAAATTGACTTTTTCTGCTGAAATAGATTGGATAAAAGATTTGAATATTGATTTGAATGCGGACCGTAATTTTTCTGAAAATTTTGCAGAAAACTTTCAAGTAACAAATGGAGAATATCAATCACTAACACCCAACAGTTACGGAAACTTTGGCATCTCAACAATTTTAATAAAAACAGCCTTTTCCAAAAGCAATGAAACGCAGTCTAAAACCTTTAGCGCTCTTCAAGACAATCGATTAATAATAGCAAGAAGATTGGCTGACCAAAAAGGAGTTTCTACAACAGATATTGATCAGGATGGATATCCAAAAGGATTTGGCAAAAACAATCAAGCGGTTTTAATTCCCGCATTCTTATCGGCATACTCAGGAGCAGATGCCAACAACATTTCTTTGGAAGCCTTGCGCGATACACCACTCCCCAATTGGTCAATTCAATACACAGGATTGATGCGGATCAAATCATTTAAAAAAATATTCAAGCGTCTTTCTTTTTCTCACGGTTATCGTTCTAGTTATACGCTCAATTCGTTTCAATCCAATTTGGAATTTGATGCAAACAATCCAAACAAGCTGGATCAATCCGATAATTTTTTAAATGAAACTTTATACACGAACGTCAACCTTGTGGAGCAGTTCAATCCGCTTCTGAAAGTTGATTTAGAATTGAAAAATTCTATTAGCATGTTGGCAGAGCTCAAAAAAGATCGAGCCTTATCGCTTAGCTTGGACAATAACTTATTAACCGAGACCTTTGGTAACGAATTGGTTGTAGGACTAGGATATCGAATCAAAGACGTGAAGTTAAGAACCAATATTTCGGGCAAGCGAAAAACCCTTAAAGGAGATATCAATATCAAAGCCGATCTTTCGGTTCGAGACAATATTACAATCATTCGTAATTTGGACTTGTTGAACAACCAAGTAACCGCTGGTCAAACGCTTTGGTCTTTAAAAGTAACAGCCGATTACGCATTGTCAAGAAACTTGACTGCGTTGTTCTTTTACGATCACTTATTTTCAAAATTTGCTATATCTACCGCATTTCCTCAAACTACCATCCGGTCTGGATTTACAATTCGCTATAATTTTGGACAGTAAATTTCTGTTTTCAATTCAAAAAATCTACATTTGAAAAATAAATTATTGATATGAATATCCCACAAGACTTAAAATATACCAAAGACCATGAATGGGTTCGCATTGATGGTGATACGGCTACTGTTGGAATTACTGATTTTGCACAAGGTGAACTAGGAGACATTGTATATGTTGAAATCGAAACAGTTAATGAAACGCTGACTAAAGACGAAGTGTTTGGAACCGTTGAGGCCGTAAAAACTGTTTCCGATTTGTTTTTGCCATTGACAGGAGAAATTCTAGAATTCAATGAAGCGTTGGAAGACACACCTGAATTAGTGAATTCAGACCCCTACGATACAGGTTGGATGGTTAAGCTAAAAATCCACGATGTAGAGCAGATCAATGCTTTGTTAGATGCAAATGCATACAAACAACTCATTGGTGGCGCGTAATTTTTACTTGTTTTTCACAGTAGTATGGACTTTTGCTGTCATTGTTGCAAGCAACATTCCTGCAAGCGATATTCCATCAATACTCCCCAATAATTCTGATATCTTAATCCATTTTATTTGGTATTCTGTAATGACCTTTGGGATGATATTGTCTCTAAAGCATAAAGTCTCACGCCCAGTTGTGACTGCATTGTTGCTAACCATTTCAATAGGTTTAATGAATGAGTTTTTGCAAAAAATATTGTCAGTAGGAAGATCTTTTGAACTTTCAGACATACTATCCAATACCCTTGGATCCCTAATAGGGACGCTACCTTTTGTTATTAATAGAAGATAAAACAAGATTCGGTTTTATAGGTTTAAAAAAAATAGTATTTTTGAAATGATTTGAATTGAAAAAAAAAAATTTAATATTCACAACCAATATTTGCTTATAGCAAGTTCAAAGTTTTGAATGTTATTTACCTACACAAAACAAAGCTGAAGTGTAGACAACAGAAACATTAAATTTTTATAAATGAAACTTAAAAAGAATCCTAAAGCAGATTTAACCAGAAATAGCAGCCTTTATTTTGCTATAGGTCTCTGCGCTATTCTGTTTATTTCTTGGCAAGCCATAGAGTGGAAAACCTACAAGAAAAGCTATGCTTATGAGGCACTAAATATTGACGACGACGACGATGAGGAAGTTCCTATTACAGAACAACTTAAAACACCGCCACCGCCACCGCCACCGCCAGCTCCTGAAATTATCGAAGTTGTAGAGGACGAAGAAGAAGTAGAAGAAACTATTATAGAATCTACCGAAACCGATCAGGAAGAAATAGTAGAGGAAGTTGAAGTTATGGAAGAGGAATTGGATGTCGATGTTCCTTTTGCTATTATCGAAGACGTTCCATTGTTTCCAGGCTGTGAGCGAGTTCCTAAATCGGAACGAAGAAAGTGCTTTCAGGAAAAAATACAGCGTCATATTAGCAGAAACTTTCGCTATCCCGAAATTGCTCAAGAGATGGGTATTCAAGGACGTGTTTATGTTAATTTTGTAATTGCAAAAGACGGAAGCATCACAAATATTCGAATGCGAGGACCGGACAAAAATTTGGAAAAAGAAGCTGCCCGAATTATTGGAAAGCTTCCCAATATGACACCCGGAAAACAACGCGGTCGCCCTGTTAGGGTTCCGTTCAGTATTCCAATTACTTTCCGACTGCAATAATATATATCCCGCTTTTGCGGGATTTTTTTTGGCATTTTTATTGCTACATATTTAGGGAACCAGAGATGCATTTCTCTCCCTAAATAGTCAATATCATGAAACCTAAAAAAAACCCAAAATTTGACCTCTCCAAAAATAGTAGTCTTTATTTTTCCATTGGTTTGTGCTTAATGTTATTCATTTCGTGGCGAGCTATTGAATGGAAATCCTATGAAAAATCGAACTTTGATTATCAAATTCTGAACGTAAATACGGACGAAGAAGAGGAAGTACCTATTACGGACTTAAAAACACCCCCTCCACCCCCTCCACCACCAGCTGTTGTCTCCCAAACCATAGAAGTAGTTGAGGATGAGGTTGATATTGAGGAGACCGTTATTAAATCAACCGAAACTGATCAGGATGAAGAAATTGTAGAAAATGTTTTAGTTGAGGAAGAATTTGAAGAAATAGATGTTCCTTTTGCTATTATCGAAGATGCTCCTTTGTTTCCAGGGTGTGAACGCGTTCAAAAATCAGAACAAAAAAAGTGTTTTCAAGAGCAGATACAAAAGCACATCAACCGAAATTTTCGTTACCCTGAAATTGCACAAGAAATGGGTATCCAAGGAAGAGTTTTTGTGATTTTTGTAATTAGTACTGATGGAAGCATCACTAATATTCAAACACGCGGTCCGGACAAAAATTTGGAAAAAGAAGCCGCTAGAATCATAGAAAAACTTCCAAAAATGATTCCAGGAAAACAACGCGGACGACCGGTTAGAGTTCCGTTTAGTATCCCGATTGTTTTTAAGTTTCAATAATCCTTCAAACGCCTCATAAACGATTGTTTTTGTGAGGCGTTTTTTCTTTTTTAAAATTGCATACTGGAAATTTGTACAGTATCTTTGTGGCTGTTTTTAGGCTATGAAAAACAGTATTTCAGAAACAATTACGCACACTCCCTCAGTTTTGTTAGTTTTCAAAGATTTTTTGATGCTTACCAAAGCTCGATTGGCCATAAGTGTTGTATTTTCATCAGTAGCAGGATATCTTCTAGGAGCACCTAGTTTTGACTTCACAATTTGTTTGGTTTTGGCTGTTGGAGGATATTGCCTTGTAGGCGCCTCCAATGCTTACAATCAAATTATCGAAAAAGATTTGGATGCGCTTATGGTTCGGACAAAAAACAGACCCTTACCCGCGGAGCGCATGAGCCCTCAAGTTGCATTTTGGATTGCTACCGTGCTTACGTTGACAGGAATCTCTATTCTTTATTGGATCAATCCCAAAACAGCCATGTTTGGAGCCGTTTCAATTTTTATGTACACCAGCATGTACACTCCCTTAAAAACCAAAACACCTTTGTCCGTTTTTGTAGGAGCATTTCCTGGCGCAATTCCTTTTATGTTGGGTTGGGTTGCAGCTACAAATGATTTTGGTATCGAGCCTGGAACACTTTTTATGATTCAGTTTTTTTGGCAATTTCCACATTTTTGGGCCATTGGTTGGATGCTTGATGAAGATTATAAAAAAGCAGGATTTAAAATGCTTCCTACTGGCAAAAAGGACAAATCGACTGCTTTACAAACGGTTTTATATACCTTTTGGATGATCCTTGCCTCTTTATTTCCTGTTACAGGACTAACTGGAGCACTTTCACTTTCTGTTGGTGCCGCCATAATTGTTGGGTTGCTTGGAATGGTAATGCTTTATTATGCTTTAAATCTCTATCAAACCCTATCGTCCCAATCTGCTAAAAAACTTATGCTGTCAAGTGTGATCTACATTACCTTGATTCAAATTGTTTATGTAATTGATAAGTTTATCTAACTATGGACTATACACAACAACCTTTGGAAGAAAAAAATATACGAGCCAAAAAAATGATGCTTTGGTTTGGAATGATTAGTATTTGCATGACTTTTGGGGGGCTCACAAGCGCCTATGTTGTTAGTAAATCTCGTCCAGATTGGATAGAAAATTTTCAGCTTCCGGTGGCTTTTTATTGGAGTACAGTAGTCATTTTGGCAAGTAGTATTGCTTTTTATTTAGCCAAAAAATCTTTACTAAAACAAAAGCAGCATACGACCGCTTTGTTGATTACAACCTTGGTGTTGGGAATTGTTTTTGTGATTTTACAGTTTTCGGGATTCAATGCGTTAATTCAACAGGGATATTTTTTCACAGGAGCTCAAAGTACGGTTACCACTTCTTTTTTGTATGTCATTACGATTGTTCACATGGCACACTTATTCGCCGGATTGATTGTAATTTCAGTGGTTTTGGTTCGTCACAGTCAACAGAAATATCGTGAAAAAACACTGGGTTTTGAATTGGCCCATACCTTTTGGCATTTTTTAGACTTTTTATGGATCTATTTGTTTGCCTTTTTATATTTCTTTAGATAGGAAAAATATGTACATTTGCACAACTAAATTTTGTTACTTTTTATGAGCACTACAACCGTACCAACCAGCACAGAAAATAACGTTTGGGGTGGAGGCAATAAGCCTCTAAATTCGAGTTATGGTAAAATGATGATGTGGTTTTTCATTGTTTCCGACGCACTTACCTTTTCAGGATTTTTAGTTGCTTATGGTTTTTCTCGTTTCAAAAATATTGATTCGTGGCCAATAGCCGATGAAGTTTTTACTCACTTTCCTTTTCTGCACGGTGTTGATGCCCCTATGTACTATGTAGCATTGATGACTTTTATTCTTATATTTTCTTCGGTAACTATGGTAATTGCTGTTGATGCGGGTCATCATATGAAAAAGACCAAAGTAGCTGTTTATATGTTGCTTACAATCCTGGGAGGAGCGGTTTTTGTTGGCTCACAAGCTTGGGAATGGAAAAACTTTATCAATGGAGAATATGGGGCTGTTGAAACAAAAGGAGGGCAAATCCTTCAATTTTTAGATGCCGAAACAGGGCATCGAGTAGCTCTCGAAGATTTTGCTGCATCGTTTCCTAGCGAACGTGTTCAACATGAAAACAAAAACGGTTTGTGGTTTTATGATGAAGCCACGCGCCCTAGCTATACGGTTCAAGAAGTTGTCGCTGGGTTTATAAATCACGAAAATCTTATAGTGAAAACGGAACAAATTGATGAATCAGGACACAAAATAGTGTTGAGTAGAGAGGAGTCGCTAAAAAAAATCAATCAAGCACAATATGTGGTAGAAGGAGCCAATTTGGTTCGCAACGAATATGGAAACCGATTGTTTGCTGATTTCTTTTTCTTTATTACAGGATTTCACGGATTTCACGTATTGTCAGGAGTAATTATCAATTGTATTATATTTTTCAATGTCCTTATTGGAACTTACGAGCGACGTGGAAACTATGAAATGGTTGAAAAAGTTGGACTTTATTGGCACTTTGTTGATTTGGTTTGGGTTTTTGTATTTACATTCTTTTATTTAGTATAACACTTCGATTAAAACTATAATATGGCACACGGAGAACACAAACTTTCGATTTTTAGAGGATTGCTAACTTTTAAATCCAATCAACAAAAAATTTGGGGTGTTTTAATATTCCTCTCTATTGTTACTGTCATTGAGGTTGCTTTGGGTATTGTAAAGCCTGCATCTTTAATGAGTTCATTTCTTCATATGAAAATTATTAACTGGATTTTTATAATCCTAACAATAGTAAAAGCCTACTATATCGCCTGGGATTTTATGCATTTACGAGATGAAAAATCAGGATTAACAAGTTCCATTGTTCTTCCATTGGTGATTTTAATTCCTTATTTGGCTTTTATTCTTTTGGTAGAAGGAAATTATATATACGACGTGATGTTTGAAGGATTTGTAAGCTGGAATTTTTAATCACACCGTTTCTCATCGCATCGAATATCCCTCATTTAACAAGTGATTTTTGATGAAAAAGTATGCCGTTCTTACTGTTTTGTTTGTCTTTCCTCTTGTGATTTATCTTTTCTTTGCATCTGGGGTTAACAATTTTGCTAAACTTCCTGTTCTTACTAAGAATGTATTTGAAATTGCAAATTTTTCCGACCAATCGTTTCAAAACAAAATTACTGTTTTAGGATTTCTGGGATCAAATATTGATCAAAAACAGGGAGACGCCTTGAATTTAAACCAAAAAATTTACAAACGCTTTTTTGAATTCGCCGATTTTCAGTTTGTAATGATTCAGCCTACAGGAACTGAAATTCAGGCTATGAATTTGTTGGAAAAGCTATCATCAGGAACCAATACCGATACACGAAATTGGAAGTTTGTATTTACCTCTCCCGAACAAATCCATCAACTATTTAACAGCTTGAAAACGAACGTTACCTTAGATGAATTTCTAAGCTCTCCTTATGTTTTTATTATTGATAAAGATAAAGCGTTAAGAGGACGCGACGATGATGAAGATATTGGAACCTTATACGGTTACGATGCTCGATCTGTTGCAGAAATCAATAATAAAATGGAAGATGATATCAAGGTTGTTTTAGCCGAATATCGATTGGCTCTCAAGAAAAATAACGCAGATCGACAAAAATAATAATATGAAAAACTACTCATACATTGGGATATCGTTTATCATTTTAGTTTTTGGAATTATTTTTGTTCCTAGAATCATCGATCGTGTTCAAACGGGATCTACCCTTCAAGGAAATCGATTGAACCGAACGACTAACTCCGATTTGGCCTATATTTCTTTGAATGGAGAGCGAAAGAAAGTACCCGATTTTTTATTAACCAACCAAGACAATCTTCCCATTAGCAATGAAGACTTTTTAGGAAAAGTATATGTTGTTGAGTTCTTCTTTACGAGCTGTCCTTCCATATGTCCAATCATGAATAAAAACATGAAAATTTTGGAATCAAAATACGGTTCGCGTGATGATTTTGGCATTGTTTCCATTACTATTGATCCAGAAAAAGACACTCCTATGGAGCTTAAAAAATATGCTGAAATATATGAGGTTTTTTCACCCAATTGGCATTTCCTTACAGGAGACCGGTCCTACATTTATGAGTTAGCCAATGCGGGCTTTAATATTTTTGCAGAAATCAATCCTGCTGTTGCAGGAGGGTTTGAACATCAAGGATATTTTGCTTTGGTAGATCAAAATGGGTATCTTCGATCCCGAAGAGATGATTATGGAAATCCTATCGTCTATTATTTGGGCATCGATAATGATGATGTAGAGGTGCAAGACATAGCGCTTTTGGAACAAGACATACAAATACTTTTAAACAATTAATCAATGGGAGTTCACGAAGAAAAAAAACACAACTTAGCAATTATAATAATCTCTATTGTAATTCCTCTGGCGGTTGCGGCTTTGTTTTCGATTCGAATTGAGGGAATTGAGCGCTTATGGTTTCTGCCGCCTATTTATTCTACAATGAATGGATTAACTGCGATATTGCTTGTCGCTGCTTTAATTGCAATTAAAAATGGACACCAACAAGTACACCAACGATTGATGAAAGTGTGTATCATTTTTTCTGTAACTTTTTTAGTGCTATACATTGCTTATCATACTACATCGGATTCCACACCCTATGGTGGAGAAGGATTTATTCAGTATGTCTATTATTTTATTTTAATATCGCATATCATTTTATCCATTGTTCTAATACCCATGGTATTGCTTACATACGACAAAACACTTTATAACAACTTTAAAGCCCACAAAAAGCTAGCTCGTTATACGTTTCCCATTTGGCTTTACGTCGCTGTTACCGGTGTGGTTATATACATCATGATCTCTCCCTATTACCCTGTTTAATATTATATTTTAAAAACACTTTTTCGATGAAACTTACTGGGATTGTTTTGATTGTTTTCCTACTAGTTTCAGTTCCTGCTGAAGCCCAGTGCGCAATGTGTCGCGCGGTATTAGAATCCAGTGGAGACCAAGAAGTAGCAAAGAGTTTGAACAACGGAATAGTTTATTTAATGATCATTCCATATGTTTTGGTGGGTGTAACTATTTTTTATATTTACAAGCGGTTTTTTCAGAACAAAAAGAATCCTTAACTTTTGTAACATTTTAGGGTTTCTTTCGTCTTAGTTAAAGGCATTTAATATATCTTACATCTAACTCAAACCTGAATATGATTCATATCCAAGATTTGCACAAATCTTATCAAATGGGAAGTTCTTCACTCCATGTTCTCAAAGGAATCAATCTTCAAATTGATGAGGGAGAGTTGGTAGCCATAATGGGATCTTCAGGATCTGGAAAGTCAACATTATTAAATATTTTAGGAATGCTTGACAGTGGTGATTCAGGAAGTTACACCTTAGACAATACACTTATTAAAAATCTGGATGAAACTAAAGCCGCTAAATATCGCAACAAATTTTTAGGCTTTGTTTTTCAATCATTCAATTTGATAAACTATAAAAACGCAATTGAAAACGTTGCACTTCCATTGTATTACCAGGGATTTTCACGAAAAGATCGATTAAAAAAAGCGTTGGATTATTTAGAAAAAGTGGGATTAAAAAATTGGGCTACACATTTGCCCAACGAACTGTCTGGAGGACAAAAACAGCGTGTTGCCATTGCCCGATCATTGGTTACTGAACCCAAAGTATTATTGGCAGACGAACCCACAGGAGCTTTGGATTCCAAAACATCCAAAGAGGTAATGCAATTGATTCAAAAAATTAACAGCGAAGGAAAAACAATTTTGGTAGTAACCCACGAAACCGACATCGCTAATATGTGTAAGCGAATCGTTCATCTTAAAGATGGAGTAATTGTCGAAGACCAAAAAGTTAATCAAGTAATTCTATAGTCTATGTTCAGTAGAGATCGTTGGAGTGAAATCTTTGAGACTATCAATAAAAATCGACTTAGGACGTTTTTGTCGGGATTTACGGTGGCGCTTGGGATTTTTATTTTTGTGATTTTGTTTGGTTTTGGTAATGGCTTAAAAAATTCGTTCCAAAAATTCTTTTTAGACGATGCAACCAATACATTTTTTCTTTTTCCAGGAAAAACATCAGAGCCTTATCGAGGGTTTAAGTCCAATCGTAGAATTGAGTTTAAAAACGATGACTTGACCGATATCAAAGAAAATTTTCCTTTCTTTTTAGAATACATAACACCTAGAATTACTCGTGGAGCGCTCGTTAAATACAAATCGGAATCCAACAATTATACCACACGTGCAGTAGCACCTTCTCATCAGTTTGCTGAAAAAACAATTATTATGGAAGGAAGGTATATCAACGAAAGAGATATTAAGAACAAAAACAAGTATGTTGTTATTGGACGACTTGTCAAAAAAGATTTGTTTGGAACCGAAAATCCTATTGGTAAATACATTGACCTTTCCAACAATAATTACAAAGTGATTGGTGTTTTTCAAGACGATGGAGGTGACAATGAAGAGCGACTTATTTATTTGCCGTACACAACCCGTCAACAACTTGAAAAAAGCAATGACAAAATTGATCGCATAATTGTAGCATTCAAGCCCCAATTAGGTCACGCTGGAGCGATGACTTTTGAAAGTAAGTTATACACTTTTTTAAAAGACAAACACAACATTGCCCCTGATGATGAAAACGGAATTTATATTAGTAATAGAGCAAATCAATTGAAACAAAATCAGCAATTTGCTAGTATTCTTCAACTGATAGTAACTTTTGTAGGACTAGGGACATTACTAGCGGGCATAATTGGGATTTCAAACATTATGGTTTATGTCGTAAAAGAACGCACCAAAGAACTGGGCATTCGAAAAGCCTTGGGAGCTACACCCAAATCCGTTATAGGAATGATATTGCACGAATCTATTTTTATTACAACTTTGACAGGTTTTGCAGGACTCATATTAGGCGTGACTGTACTCAATTTTTTCGGAGATCGACTGAAGGATTTTTTCATATTAGACCCCTATATTAATACTGGTACTGCAATTTTTGCCACTTTTTTATTGATTTTATTTGGGGCTATCGCTGGGTATATTCCGGCAAAACGAGCTGCCAAAATCAAACCCATTGTTGCCCTAAGAGATGATTAAGATAATTTTTGATAGAGATACCTGGCAAGAAATTTTCGGATCCATTCGAAAAAATAAACTGCGAACTGTCATTACAGTCATCGGAGTACTTTGGGGTATATTTATTTACATTGCATTATCGGGAGCAGCAAAAGGACTTGATAACGGATTTGAAAGACAGTTCGAAGATGTGGCTATTAATAGCATGTTTGCATGGGCTCAAAGAACCAGCATTCCCTACAAAGGATTTAAAACGGGACGCTCCTTGCAGCTAAAATTAGAAGATGCAACGATCCTTCAAAATCAAATTCCTAGTATCGAATTTATTGCTCCCCGAAATGCCAAAGGTGTTTTTGGAGGAGGCGAAGGCGCCACAATTGTTTATCAACAAAAAAGTGGAAAATATCCTATATATGGCGACTTTCCTATTTTCACCAAAATTGCTTCCAAAAAAATATACGACGGTGGAAGATTCATAAATGACAACGATATTTTGCTCGATCGAAAAGTATGTGTTATTGGCGAACAAACTCAAAAAGAACTCTTTGAAAAAGACAGCGATCCTATTGGAAAATTTATTCGAATTGATAATATTTATTTTCAAGTAATAGGAGTACATAAATACGTTCCTGGAGGCGGCTTTGAAGGAGAGGGAGATATCTTTATTCCATTTTCTACATATAGAAAACTCTACAATACAGGAGATGAAGTAGATTGGTTTGCCATTGCTGCTTATGATGATGCCGATGTTGTAAAAACCGAAGAAGAGGTAAAAGCTGTTTTGAAAAAAACACATCAAGTTCATCCTGATGATGAACGTGCTTTTGGAACATTCAATTTGGGAGAAATATTTAACAGAATCATTGGTTTTTCAAAAGGAATGACCTTTTTGTCGCTTATAGTTGGAATTGCTACCATTATTGCTGGGGTTATTGGAATTGGAAATATTTTACTAATTTCTGTCAAGGAACGCACCAAAGAACTAGGAGTACGAAGAGCATTGGGAGCTACACCCCGCGAAGTTCGATTGCAAATTATTATGGAGTCTGTATTTTTGACCCTAGTAGCGGGAATTTTTGGAATTGTTCTGGGAGCATTTGTTTTGTTTGGCATTGATAAGGCCACCCAAAACCTTAGTGACTTTCCCTATACCAATCCCACTGTACCCATTCCTTTTGTAATCGGAGCCTTAGTATTTATGATTGTGTTAGGAACCCTTATTGGACTGATTCCAGCACAACGAGCTGTAAGCATAAAACCCATTGACGCATTAAGAGAAGAATAAATTAAAAAAAGAATGATACCATGAAAATTTTAAAATACTTAGCCATTGGAACTGCCGTTTTGGGAGTTTTATTTGCGGCCGCTTTTTTTATAAAATCCAACAGCAAACCCGCAATTCAGTTTGAAACAGAAACCATTTTTATTACTTCCATTGAGCAAAAAACAGTCGCCACAGGAAAAGTAGTTCCTGAAGACGAGGTTGCCATTAAGCCTCAAATTTCAGGAATTATAGATGCCATTCTTGTTGAAGAAGGAGACGTAGTCCGCGCAGGAGATCTACTGGCAAGAATTAAAGTAGTTCCCAATGAACAATCCCTCAATAGTGCTCGTGGTCGGGTAAAAAACGCACAGATTATATTGAAAAACGCCAATGTCGAATACAAAAGAAACAAAGCATTGTTTGACAAAGGGATCATTTCCAGTCAAGATTTTAACAATATTGAATTGCGATACAACCAAGCCTTGCAAGAAGTGTCCAACGCAGAAAGCGATTTACAAATTATTCGTTTGGGATCTTCTGGAGGATCTGCTTCTGCCAACACCAACATACGAGCTACTGTTTCTGGAACTGTTTTGGAAATTCCTATCAAAGAAGGAGATCAAGTAATTCAATCCAATACGTTCAATGCAGGAACCACCATTGCCACCATTGCCGATTTAAAGAAAATGATTTTTGAAGGAAAAATTGACGAGGCCGAAGTAGGTAAATTGTATCAAGATATGCCCCTAAAAATATCGTTGGGCGCCATTCAAGACAAAGAGTATGATGCAAAACTTAAATTTATTGCTCCCAAAGGAAACGAAGAACAGGGAACCGTTCAATTTCGAATCGAAGGAGTGGTTTTTCTTGATTCCGATTTTTTTATAAGAGCCGGTTACAGCGCAAATGCCTCCATTGTTTTAGAAAAAAAAGACAGTATTCCAGCCATTCGAGAAGCTCTTTTGCAATTTAATAAAGAAACAGAAGAACCGTATGTGGAAGTTCAAATAGATGATCATAAATTTGAAAAACGCGACGTAGAAATTGGAATTTCAGATGGAATTAATGTTGAAATTCTTTCGGGAATTTCTAAAGAAGATAAAATCAAGGTGTGGAACAAAACCGAGCCTTTGAAAAAGGGCGATGACCAAGAAGATGAATCTTAAAAGACTGCTATTTATGAAATGCACCATTTCTCTATTACTTGCTATTTTTTGTTTGGGCGTCTCTTGGGGTCAAGAAACCCCTTGGACTCTCGAAGCGTGTGTTGAGCGTGCTTTGGAAAAAAACATTTCCATCAAACAAGCTGAATTGAATTATGCCGATACCCAGTTGGGTAAAAAAGCTGCAATTGGTAATTTTTTACCTAGCTTCAATATTTCATCTTCTCACTCTTGGAACATTGGATTGAATCAAAACATCACTACGGGACTGCTCGAAAACTTGACGACTCAGTTTACATCTGTTGGGCTGAATGTTGGACTTGATATTTATAATGGATTGCAAAATATCAATCGACTTCATCGAGCCAATCTTGCGCTTTTGGCCAATCAATACCAATTGTCTGATATGGCTGAAGATGTTTCACTTTTGGTGGCCAATTCCTATTTGCAAGTGTTGTTCAACAGAGAGTCGTTAACCTCCCAACAGCTACAACTTGAAATAAGTAAAGAGCAACTTTCTAGAAGCCAAGAATTGGTAAATTCTGGTGTTATTCCTGCGGGGGATCTTTATGAATTGGAGGCAAATTTGGCAGCTCAAGAACAACGAACCATTTTGGCGGAAAACAGTTTGCGTTTAACCAAAATATCATTGGCACAATTACTCTTGATTACCGATTATGAAAATTTTGAAATTGCCAATGAAAACTACGAGTTGCCCCTTTCGGACATCCTCTTGCAATCGCCTAAAGATATTTTCAACAAATCATTATCGCTTCGAAACGATATAAAATTGGCAGAAACCAACGTATTGATTGCAGAAAAAGATTTGCAAATTGCCAAAGGAGCATTTCAGCCGCGTTTATCAGCGTTTTATGGGTACAGTTCTCGTATTTCATACAGTGATCGTTTGGAGGGAATAGGTAAGTACGATATTCTTCCAACAGGTCTTTTTGTTGAGGGTTCGCTCAATGAAGTATTGCGATTTTCAGAAATTACGCGAGTTATTGGACCGGCTTCGTTTGAGGATCAATTCAATAATAATGCTGGACAAAATTTTGGCCTTCAACTTTCCATTCCAATTTTGAATGGATTTTCGGTACGAAATAACGTTGCGCGCAACAAAATTAATGTTGAACGATCCAAGTACACTTTTGAACAACAAAAGCTAAACTTAGAAAACACAATCAATCAGGCTTATAACGATGTGCAAGGCGCCTTCAAAGCGTTCGATGCCGCACAAAAAACACTGCAAGCTCGTGAAAGAGCTTTTTCCTATACTTCAGAGCGTTTTGATCTCGGAGTGGTTAATTCCTTTGAATACAGTCAGGCCAAACAACGTTTTGAGTTGGCTCAGTCTGAAGTCATTCGCACCAAGTACGATTATATTTTTAAATTAAAAGTTCTTGAATTTTATTTTGGAATTCCTATCAAAATTGACTGATCAACAACTCACTTATTTTGTTTGATGAGGTATAAATAGCGCTACTTTTTGTTACTTTTGTGCGTATAATTTTAAAAATGGCGTACATACTGCATATTGAAACCACAACAACACAATGTTCTGTGGGATTGAGCAAGGATGGAAAAATCATGGTTCTTTCAGAACACAATGACGAGCAGTATTCTCATTCTGAAAAGTTGCATCTATATACACAAGAATGCCTACAACAAGCCTCTATTACTCTCAAGGATTTGGATGCTGTAGCTGTAAGCAAAGGCCCAGGTTCCTACACAGGTCTTCGCATTGGAGTTTCTGCCGCTAAAGGAATTTGCTTTGCACTAGACATTCCCCTTATTTCTGTTTCTACGCTTTTGAGTTTGTCGCATCAGGCAACGGTTCATTCGGGTGTTATCATTCCCTTATTGGACGCTCGAAGGGATGAAGTGTATTCAGCTGTTTATGACAAAAATCATCAAGAAATTAGAAATATTCAGGCAGAAATTATTACAAACGATTCGTTTTTAAGCTACCTAGCCAAAGGCACAGTTTATGTCATGGGTCCTGGAGCGGAGAAATGCAAGCTTTTGATAGATGAGCATCCAAATTTAAATTTTGAACCAAAAATATCCTTGCCTTCCGCTCAACAAATGGCTGAAATTGCACAAAGTAAATTTGAAAGAAAAAAATTTGAAGATGTAGCCTATTTCGAGCCGTTTTATCTCAAAGATTTTTTAGGAACTCCTTCTCAAAAAAAACTTATCCGTTAATAGCCTCTACAGTAGCGACTTTTCCTGGGAGCATTTCCTTGAGCATATTTTCAATTCCATTTTTAAGAGTAAAGGTAGAGGACGGGCAGCCACTACAAGCACCTTGTAAAACTACATGTACTGATTTTTTTTCGGTATCATAGGATTTAAAAAGAATATTCCCTCCATCCGATGCTACGGCAGGTTTTACATATTCATCCAAAATAGCAACAATTTCAGAAGAAATTTCATCCAATTCTTCAATAGGCAAATCCGCTGTGCTTTCGTTATTTAAAAGTTTGGAAGACTTGTCTACAATGGGCTTTCCGTCTTCTATATAGGATCGAATAAACTCTCGAATTTCCATTGTCACATCTTCCCAAGTAGCTACGTCAAATTTTGTAATAGAAACAAAGTTTTTGTCCATAAAAACTTCTTTTACAAATGGAAAATGAAATAAGTTTTGCGCTAATGGAGCGTTTTTTGCGTCGTCAATATTTTTGAATTCCATTCCGTTTTCTACCAAAGGCTTGTTGGCTACAAACTTCATTACTATTGGATTTGGAGTGCTTTCGGCATAAACAGTTACAGGAACTTTTTTGATTTCAACATCTTCGTTTTGAACCAATCCGCCATTGTTCAAATAATCTTCCAGTTGTTTTTTTACTTCATCTTGCACCTCGCTCCACTCCAAAATATTGAACCGCTCTACGGCGATAAAATACTCTGAAATAAAAACTTTTTTGACAAAGGGCAAGTAAAAAAGCTGTTGGGCTACTGGAAAATCTTTTGCTTCTTCAATGTTATTACATTCAAACTTACCACTAGCTAAAGATTCAAGGGAATTGAACTTTATAATCGCTGGATTGCTTGTTTTTTCAATTGTAAGCTTCATGTTCTGCATTTTCGAGATATTTTTCACAAAAATAGGGAAAAGAGTTTGTTTAAAACCTTAAATTTGACTTTTAAAGAACAACTAATCTGTATTTTAACAGAATGAAACCTTTATCAATTATCTTCCTGTTTTTGTTTTCAATGATTGGTTTTTCTCAAGAGGGAATCCCCTTATATACCGACTATTTGACCGATAATTATTACTTGGTTCATCCTTCCATGGCAGGGTCGAGCTTTGAAGGTGGGAAGGCACGAATGACTCTCAGAAAGCAATGGTTTGGTCAGGAAGAAGCTCCCAACTTACAAACCCTAAGCGCTCATATCCGATTGGGAAACCGTTCGGGAGTAGGAGCCATTATTTTTAATGATCAAAACGGTTATCATGCTCAAACAGGGCTATACTTAACTTACGCTCATCACATTAATTTCTTTAGAAGCAGTGCTGAGTTGAATCAACTTTCTTTTGGAATTAGCATTGGCGGTATTCAAAATTCTTTGGACGAGTCTTCTTTCGATGTTTCTGATTACGATCCTATCATTAGTGGAATTAAACAGAGTACGGGCTATCTTAATATTGATACAGGTGTTTCATACAATCTTCTTAATTTTTATGCTCATTTCACTATAAAAAACTTACTGTTTCAAAATCGTAATTTGTACAACGAGTTTGAATCTAACAATCAACGAAAATATTTAGCATCTGCGGGATATATTTTTGATCTTAAACGCAAGGTTTCACTCGAGCCTTCTTTCTTATTTCAGCTGAGTGAATTCACAAAAGAAAAATTAATGGATATAAATATTAAAGGATATTATCCTATCCGTGAAGGTCGACTTTGGGC
>Ga0181563_10000186_pt1 | contig 56141 bp, 30 predicted proteins | sample 011ome_25_FD_133759 | JGI IMG/M metagenome (GOLD analysis project Ga0181563, IMG submission 133759) | Coastal salt marsh microbial communities from the Groves Creek Marsh, Skidaway Island, Georgia - 011512CT metaG (megahit assembly) | ecosystem: Environmental > Aquatic > Marine > Intertidal...
ACACCCATGTGGGACGGTTGCGTGACGCTTGGAGAGGCTCTGGTGGCGTCACGATACGTACTGTGGACGGTTTAAATCTATGATTCGCAAACGAATGCATGGCGACGGCACCGATCACCGATCACCGATCCATCCATCCATCCATCCATCGACCGCGTTCGCGTGACTCGATCGATGGATGTGATCGATGGAATGTTCAATCGAACGCAGTTCGATATCGATCGATTCTTGGTGCGGTGGCGATCGACGTCGATCGATGTCGACGACGACGTCGCCGCACACGACGGCGTCGACGGCGACGACGACGACGACGACGATGTACGCGATGATGACGACGACGACGACGACGACGGTGGCGGTGGCGGCGCGCGCGACGGTGGCGCGCGCGCCTCGCGCGACGACGACGACGACGACGACGACGATGGTCGCGAGGCGCGGGCAAAGCCTCGAGCGCGGGCGTCGCCGCGCTTCTGTCACGCGGTCGTCCGGCGCGAACGACGACACGCGCTCGAGCGCGGACGACACGATGTCCGCCCTGGACGCGCTGCTGCCGAAGACGCCCGAGCGCGAGAGTGAGCCCGAGGCGGTGGTGAAGGCGCCGCGCGAGCGCAAGGCTGGGGAGATCTCTCCAGAGATGCGCAAAAAGCTCTTGGGCGAGAGCGTCGGGTTGGGTGGGCTTCCGGAGAAGCCCATGCCGTCGAATATCTTTTTGAATATCATTTTGGGGATTAGCGCGATCGTGGTCATCGCGTATATCGGTGGAATTCGACCGTGATGCGTTCGTGAAGGGCGAACGCGTCGTCGACGGGGCGTCCGTCGAGACGAGCGCGCGGGACATCTGCGCGATTCAACGCGCGTGCTGTGCGCTGAATATACACACAAGACTTAGCTTTGATGCCAATGTAACACTATATATCTTCCCATTGCCGAAACGAACGATGCAGAGCGAATGAGCGTACGCGCGTCTCGCGGAGGCGCGACGTCTGGCTTCGCGAACACCGCGGCATCCTCATTCGTCGCCTCGCGCGCGACGGTCGCGTCATGGAAGCGCTCGAAAACGAACCACTCGTGCGCGATGCATCGCGTGCGTCGCGACGCGCGTCGTTGACGTCCACCGCTGCGTCGCTCGCGCTCGCGTGCGGCGCGTCCCGGCGCCAAGCCCGATGGGTGTTACTCACCATCGCCGCGGTGCTCCTCGGATTTACCATCGTCGCCGCGCCCTTGGCCGAGCGCGATGTGCCCGACGTCATGCGTAATAGTCTCAGTGACCGCCTTCAGCGCTCGCTGTCGCAAATCAGACACGTGCGCGTCGTGCGTGCGGGCAAGCGAAGCGCGCGACGCGCCGATCGTCGCGCGACCGCCGAGTCGTCAGTCTTCCCGAGCCTCGGCGTCGAACGCCCGCACATGCGCGTCCCGCCGTTGGACGGATCGTTACAACGATTGATTAGCGATATCGACCAAACCGCGCCGTTCCCGCGCGATACGTCGTGTGAGGTGAAATTCAAATCCCCGACGGGCGCGTTGTGTCACTGCGACGCCACGAACGCGGGCGACACGAGCGGACCGGCTATCGCGCGCGCGGTGGCGCAGTACCATTTCGGTGGGTGCGTGGCCGATGGATTACCAGAACGCGCGACGTCGTGTTTTGGTGCGGAAGAGGGCGAGTGTTTGATTGTCATCGGAAGTGTTATTACGAAAGCCAAGCGGGGCGACCACGTGTGGGGCACGGGGGCGTGGCACGAACGGGACATGCGGGACGCGTGGAAACACGATGGTGCGGTGATTCACGGCGTGCGTGGACCGGGTACGGCGAGTATATTAAATAGCGCGTATTTGTCCGAGGAGAATGACGCGTTGAATGCGCCGGCGATTGGGGATCCGGGGTTTTTGGTGTCGTTCACGCACGGGTATTTGAAGGATTCGGCGGCGCCGCGCGGGTATTGTTTCATCGCGCATCATTACGATGATACTGTGGCGCCAACGCGCGTGCGCACGATCACCACGCACAGCGGATGGGAGGATATGGTGAAGAGTATTTTGGATTGCGAGTATATATTCACCTCGAGTTTACACGGGTTGATTTTCGCCGAGTCGTTTGGCGTCAAGGCGCGATGGTACCAAGCGCCCGACGGCGCCGTAGCGAAGAACGAAGGCCGATGGAAGTATCACGATTGGATCAAGTCCACGCCGCGTGCGCCGCGGTGGTTGGAGCCTGCGCCGGATATCAATCAAATATTCGATCCATCGGCGTATCCACCGCCATTTACGATGGATGAGCGTCGCGCGCTCGCGCGTAAACTCGTCGAGAGGTTCCCGTATGAAATGTTTGAAGTCGTCAAGACTGGTCAAAGTTTGTTCTAGCGCGCGAGTAATCGACGCGAAATCACGTATAGATATTGATAGCACACACAACGTATCCAGAGCTGTATTTATTCAATGTAATATCAAGAACGAAATCAGCCACTGTTTGCGCGTTCGATGAACCGACGCCCGCTCGCGCCCTCGCAGTCTCACACCTCGCCTCGCGGACGCTCATGGCGAGCGCGTCCCCGCGCAACGGGAGTCACCATCACGCGACATCAACTGGAGCGGTACGTGTGCATGCGCGTGACGCCCGCGTCAAACGAAGCGACACCTCGCGCTAACTGTGTCGTGTCTTTCCACCAACTCTTCACAGATGAATGCGAACGCACATCGGACGATCGACGCGGCGTTGGACGACGCGCCCGTGTTCTACCCTACCGCGGAAGAATTCTCGGACCCGATGGTGTACTTGAGTTCGATTGAGCCTAAGGTGCGACGGTACGGGATTTGTAAGATTGTCCCGCCGCCCGGGTGCGCGCCAGCGTTCAACGAAGACGCGTGGGGGCGCGACACCGAGCGTTTTGAAACGAAACAGCAGCACATTGACGCCTTGAGAGAAGGTCGAACGTTTAAGTTTGGCAAGGAGTACACGAAGGCGGAGTACACGACAGCGGCGATTGAGTTTGATAAGCAGTTTTCTTCGCTCGCCGGTGCCGGCAGTGAGACGATGGAGAGACGATTTTGGGACGTCGTGGAAACACAGAGCGAGAAAATCGCCGTGGATTATGGGAATGATTTAGACGTGAATGTGTTCGGCTCGATGTTTGCGGCGACGAGCGATGGGCTCAGACACCCGTGGGATCTCGGACATTTGTTTGCGCACCCATTGAACTTGTTGCGCGTCATCGAGCACGAAATTGCCGGCGTCACCAAGCCGTGGTTGTATTTAGGCATGCGCTTCGCGACGTTCTGTTGGCACGTTGAGGATCATTTTTTGTGTTCGTTAAATTATCTGCACCGTGGGGCGTCGAAAACGTGGTATGGGATTCCTGGGGTTGACGCAGAGGCGTTTGAGAATTGCGCGCGCGCGACGGTACCGCATTTATTCAAGGACGCGCCCGACATCTTACATCAAATCATCACCATGGTTCCGCCCGGAGTATTAGTGCAGCACGGCATAAAAGTATCACGACTCGTTCAAAACGAGGGTGAGTTTGTCGTGACGTTCCCTCGCGCATATCACGCGGGATTTTCGCACGGATTCAACGTCGCTGAAGCCGTCAACTTTGGACACATCGGCTGGCTCAACTTTGGTCAGAAAGCCGTAGATGTGTACTCAAAGGGTGCTTTCAAACGTAATGCGGTGTTCGCTCATCAACGTCTCGTTGTCGACGCTTCAGAATCATTCGCGCGCGCGTACGATATAGCGCGCACAAGCTTACAAAGTAAATCCATAGGCACCTTGACGTCGGCGCTTCGCAAGGAGTTGGAGCGCATGCTCAGCGACGAACAATACTTTCGCGCGTCGCTCGTTCGCCGCGGATTGCAGTTAAAAGAGGTCAAGCCAACCGTGGAGAATGATGACGTATGTTGCGTGCGTTGCAAGGCGATCCCATTCCTATCAGTAGTGCGATGCCGATGTTTACCGACGGCGGTGCGTTGTTTATCGCACGCCATGGACGCGTGCTCGTGCGAACCAGAGCATCGGTGTTTAGAAATCCGGGCGAGCGTGCACCACTTGAGTAACATCATTTTGAGGTTATCTCCTGCGAGCGCGCGCGGCGCAAACCATAAAGGTACGCGTGAGACGGCGACCACGCCGCTGTCGCGCAGACTCGCTCATGGTAAAGACGCCGAATCGATAAAGTCCGAGCACGTGCCGCTCGGGACCCCCTGGACCGACGAAGAACTCATGCAGCTCGTAAAAGGCATCAAAATCCACAACATAAATCTCAAATCACAACGTGATCGCGCCATCATGCTCATCCCCGTCGCAGCCATGATTCCAACTCGAACACAAACGCAAGTGCAAAGCAAGCTGAAGAAGTTTGAAGCGCAAGTTCAGAGAATGACCGCCGAGCGACGGGCGCAACTTGGGATTGAATTCACGCACTCAAGGGGTTTCACGCCGAATCACGTGGATCCGAGATTATTAGAATTAAAGCGAGCAGAGAGAGAAGCGAGGGCGCAGAGAACAGAGAAACGACAAAAGACGCAAGGAGCCACCGGCGTTTAGACCGACGAAGAAATGAAAACGCTCGTAAAAGCCCACATGGACCATGGAAAGAACTGGGCTCGCATCGCGGCTGAGCTTCCGACGCGAACGCTCAGACAAGTTATGCTGAAATGCGCCAATCTCCGAAGAGACTTGAGCGCCATGGACCCAGCACGACGGCCATTGTACGTTATGCCGCATCTAGAAGAATACTTTGCTGCCCTCAAGAGGCGAGACCGCCATGAATGAGACACAAGCGCTTTAACAACCAACTGTTTACGTCCTCGACGCCACACCACGGCGGCGGCGGCGGCGGCGGCGGCGGCGCACGACGCCGTCGACGCGATATCTATACGCAAAACGCATACGCAGCCATGCCCAAACGTGCACTCGATGATACCGCGACGAACCCGCGCGTGAGCGCCACTCGAGAAACGCTCAACCTCAAGCGCGCGCTCGAGAGTTGGGGCTTGCACGACGTCGCACGCAACGTCCCCGTAAACGTTCGATGTCGCCTCGCGCCCATGTGTGCGACGGTCGAAGCAGAGCGCGAAGCGATTCTTCGCGCCGAGCCGACGCTGTGCGCGTCGAGCGCGTCGTACGCGGAGGATGTGTTCGCAGAGACGTCTGGTCGGGACGCGCTCGCGTGGGCGTGCGAAAGCTCTTGGAGTCGTTTTCCAACGCCGAAAGTCGCCATGGTGAGCGGTTGGGGTGCACCCGGGTCATTGTTGCACAGTAATAAGCGCATGACACTCGTGCATGGGTTTGATGAAGTGCTCCATGGGAAGGAGGCGCTGAATTTGCAAATGTTTCACCGGGCAGATGGCGACGAGGTCCCGGTGCTCCCGCGAAAGCTCAAATGGCCCGCAGAGGAGTATTTCGCCACCGAACCAATAGCAGGGTCGCGTGTGAACGACGTACGTAGCGTGGTTTTAGACGACGCGACGCGCGTGAGCGCCAAAGGTGCACTCACGTGGTGGCATTTAGACGACTGCGGGGAGTTTGTGTTTCAAGTCGGTTTACCAGAGGCGAGAGAGGTTGAACCGACGTGTTTACTCGGCCAAAGCGGTAAACCCGTAGTTAAGTTATTTATATTCGCTGAAAAGCGCGACTATGCGTGGATCGCACAAGACGCGGAGATGAACAAGAGCATGCGAAATAGTGCGTTGGACATATTTGATACGCCGGCGCACTTTTTCCCGACGGCTGCAGAAATGCGAGCGCCTTCGTCGACGTCATTAGATGCGTCTAATCCATCGTGTTTCGATGGAGAACCACGCGTAGATACGACAGTTTGCGATCCAAGTCCTATATTTTGGATCGCACCGCTCGAAGCCGGTGGACCTCCATTGCTGTCACCGCCGAATTTAATCCATTGCGTGCTCACGGTGCGCGACTGTGTCATGGTTGAAGAGCGACGGCTGTCGTTGGCGTTCATGGATGAAGTACTCTATTTCCAGCGCCGCGCATCGCGGTGGATCGAGCCACCGATCTTCTATTCATTCGTGCGCGATGATTTAAGTGATCCGGTAAAGGCGCGGCGAAACGCGGTCGAACCTCTCGTGCGGTTGTTGGACAACGACATTCGAGAAGCGTTTGACGTCGACGCCAAAGGCGAGCGAGAGATGGAGCGCGCGCGGCACTTCGCGCGTTGTTTCATGTCCTTACGCACGCTCGCCGAGCACGCCCCAGAGTTCTACGCACTCGATGCCGATGGCATCGCATTCGCGAAGAGCGAACTAGCTCGATTCAAGACGTGGTGCGATGGAGCGTCAACATTCGCTACGTCGTGTCGCAGAGCTTTGGACGAAGACGTCCGCGTCGCTGAACACGACTCGCTCGTCGAGCAAATGCTCAATGAAACTCTCGGTACGCACGTGATTTCGGATAATCGCATGTGTGCAGCGATCCACGAAAAGGGGCGTCCGCGTTGGGGACCCGTACGCGAGAGCTCGACGGCGGTCGAGGAGGACAGACGAGAAATGAAAAAGGCGATTCGAGCCGGGACGCTCGACAACCTTTTGAAAACGTATAGACAACATATTTTAGCTACGAACGAATCTGTCTAATAATAACAACATGTACTGATACCGCTACTACTACGTCTACGTCTACAGCGCGTGTCGTCGCTACTTGCGCTTTTCGGCGCCAGCTAAAATCTCTCGCGCGAGCGAGACGATTTCGCGCGTATGACTACGCAACCCGTCGTGCGCGCAGTTCGGCAGCATGACGTAATAATTCGCCCATGCCGCCCATTCTCGCATGTCTCGAAGCGGTGCGGCAAAATCCTTATCGCCCGCGATAATGCCCACGTACACTCCGCGCGACTTTAACGTCCGCAGCACGTCCAAAGCGCCCGTTTCGTGCCCGTCCCACACGCATCGAACCCACGTTTCGGCGTCGAGCCGGTTCAGCGACTTAAAAAACGGTCGCGCGAAATCCCCATACGTGCTCTTTAAATACCCCGTCGCGCGACCGATGACGTGACTGAGGTACGGAAACGTCGACGCGCATCGAAGACTGGCGCCGACGACGGCTGTCGACGCTCGAACGCCCAAACGACGAGACGCCCAAACGACGCACCTCGCCGCTGCGTGCGGCATCAAACCAGATAAAATTCGATTAGGCGATCCAAGAATAGACACAAAGCACGTCACCGCATCGGGTCGTTGGCGAATCATCTCCAGACCGACGCGAGTGCCGAAAGAGTACGTCACGACGGTGACGTCGGCGTCGGCGTCGGCGTCGGCGTCGGCGTCGCTCGCGGAAAGCGCGAGCCTCGCCGCGTCCACCACCGTCCACGCATCCCTCGCAAAGTTTGTTGCGGTGACAGAATCGTAATCGTTCGGATCTTCTGACATGCCGTGTCCGCGCATGTCGTACGTCACGACCACGCGGCCGCCGCGCGCGCACGCGTCGTCGGCGAGAGGCTCGAGCTGGAAACACGCGTTACTGAGTCCGTTCACAAATAAACACACACCTCGCACGCGCGTCGACGATTCTGGCGGCACGCGAACGTTGTATGACAGTAACGCGCCGTCATCCGCGCGCACACGCCCGGGATACTCGTCACACATGCGCACAGTCGCGTCGAGGTGTGAGGTCACTTTTTACTTTTTCGCCTGAAATCGCTTGAAATTACAACATACGCGTTCGAAACCTCGAACGCTTGAAAATGAACAAAAATAGATGAAATAATATACGTTTCTCATTGTACTGTACTCCCGCCTCTGTATCGTCTCGCGGTGGTGTGTTTCGGATTGTACACAAAAGTTTTTTTACGCGCGATTACGCGTCTTCGAGCCAGGATTCGCTCTCGCTCGCCGACCCCGCGCCCGCATGGTCATCATCCTTGACGTCATCATCATCCTCGACCGTAACCGCGTTTCGATCACTCTCATGCGCACTCACGTCATCGCGCAACCGGCGTAGATTCACCGTGATGCTCACAACATCGGTCGAACGAATCTTCGCCGACGGCGCCACGCCGAGCGGGGTCGCCAACGCCTCAACGCAAAACTCCTGCTCTCGCGCATCGACGCCCGCGAATACGCCTCTCGCACACCCGCCGTCGGCAGCAAACGCAAATTCGGCGTCGGCGCCGACGATGGATTGCCAGAAATGGAGCGAACGGAGGCGCAGAAACGCGCACGCGTTGGCATCGGTCAGCGCATCGGCACCCATCGGGCCGATCATTTCCGGCTCTGGCGCGTGCGCGAGTATGGCGTGCGCGCGTAAGGGGTGCGAAGAGCGCGAAAGAAGCGGTGACGTTCGATGCGCCGCGCGCGGGTGAGGACTCGGGCGGGGCGTGGACGAATGTGAGGAGTGTGAGTCAAGATGGGCGCGTATTGCATTGACAGCGTGTCGACGGGACAAATATCTCGCGCGCTCTGAAATGTTTTCGCGAATTTATATGGTACCAGTTAACGAGACACCGCGGATTGAAGCGCGGATTTCGTGGCGAAGACAACATCGATGACGTCTTCGACCACCTTGTCCGGCGTGGAGGCGCCAGAGGTGATGCCGATGGTCACCGGGCGGTTCGGGAGCCAGGCTTCGGTGGTGACGAGTTCCCCGTGCGCGAGCTTGTGGGTGATGGTGTTCGACGCCGGGTCCAAGCGCTCGGCGGTGTCGACCCAGTAGCTCGGGATTTTCTTGTCTTCGCTGATTTCTTGTAAGTGCGAGGTGTTTGAGGAGTTGAAACCACCGACGACGAGCATGATGTCGGGCTTGTCGTCGACCAACTTGTACATGGCGTCTTGGCGCTCTTGCGTGGCGTCGCAAATGGTATCCATGACGATGAAGTGCTTGTCGACGTTCTCGACGCCAAACTTTTCCATCATGGTTTGTTGGAATAACTTACCTAGCGCCTCGGTCTCACCCTTCAACATCGTGGTTTGGTTGGCGATACCGACGCCGTCCAAATCCGTATCGGGGTCAAAGTTTTCAGACATCGCGTGCTTGAACTTTTCCAAAAACTCCGCCTTGTTACCTCCATTTAAGATGTAGTCACGCACGTAGTTGGCTTCCTTCATATCCTTCACAACCAAGTACGTCGTCGCGAAACTCGCCGTCGCCACCGTTTCTTCGTGAGAATACTTGCCGTGAATGATGGATGTGAACTCCTTGCGCTTGTGCGTATCCACGGCGTTCCACACCTTGCTCACCCACGGGCACGTTGTATCCACAATATTCGCCCCTTTATCCGCCAAGAACTTCATTTCATGCACGCTCGCACCAAACGCGGGCAAGATCACAACTTCTCCAGCGTTCACACCGCTGAAATCCTTCTCGCCCGACGTTTCTTCGATAAAGTTGACGCCCATTTCGCTCAAGCGTTCGTTGACCGTCGGGTTGTGAATAATCTCATTCGTGATCCAAAGCTTGGACTCCGGAAACTGCTTACGCGCCTCGTACGCCATTTGGACCGCGCGCTCGACGCCCCAGCAAAACCCGTACGCATCCGCGAGCTTGAACGTCAACCCGTCTCTCTCGTACGTGAACCCGTTTGCCTTCATCTCCGCGACGAGCCCAGTCTTTGAATACGAAATCCCATCATTCGTCATCTTCAACGCCGCTTCTTCGTCATTCAAAAACTTACGCGAGTACTGGGAAGACTTCCCGAGCTCACGACGGTATTCGCGCGGGTCGAACGGCAAGTTCGGCGCCGCGGCGACGACGGATAACGATCGGCGCGCCTTGGTGCCTCGGGACACCTTTGGCGCGGAAAACGACGTCGTAGACGTCGACAACGTCGGCGCCGTGCGCGACAGAGCGTTGGAAAACATCACCACGTGCGTTATTAGTGCGAGTGCGGCGTGATGTGCGCGCGACGATGACCGTGCGGGCGGTCAGCGGGCGGCTCGTTGTGCAGATTACGGATCGTGAGCGAATCCTTATCTCTGACGCGCGCGCTCGAGCGCGCGCCAAATTTTTATCGTTCATCGCGCCGTCGCGCGCGTCGAACGACCCTATGTGTGCGCGATGTGTGAGAAAATTAATATACAGTACTCATTCATGTTACACGCTATTCTACGATGATGCGCGAGCGAAGGCGACGCTACCGCGCGACAGTCGCCGGAACGACAGTCGCCACGGCCAAGTCATCATTTCTCGGCCGCTCCCACTGCACCTCACCCGTGTGCACGTTCCAATAATACGGAATCTTCTCTACTGTTTTACTTTTTAATTCGCGCCAGCCACTGGGCAGCGCCGCGCGCTCGAGGAGCTCCGCGCGGTAGACTTTGGTCGTCGAGCCCTTCAACGCGCGCGGCGTTTCCCATTGCACGCCCTCGCCAATCTTGCTAAAGTAGTACCGTCGTCCGCGGCTCGTGATGGCTTGACCCCACACGCGTTCGGCTTCAGCCAAGCGCGAGGCGAGCGCCTCGGTTTCGTTCGCCACGGAGGCGATGGCGCGCGCGCGTTGCACCAAGGCGGCTAAATCAATGGCGTCTAAATCGTCGCCGTCGTCCGCCGCCTCCGTCGCGGCGGTCGCGTCGGCGTCGCGCGACATGCTCGCCGTCACGTGCGCGCGTTATGCGTCGTCCGTTACTCGCGCGCGGCGATCGTCTGGCGATGCGGCGCGCGGCGATAAATGCGGCGATGGTTGCCGCGCTCGCGCCGCATTCATCGCCACGCACGACGCGCGCGCGGTCGGTGCGCGAGTGACTGCGCACGCGCGGGCGGACAAAACGAAGTTCCACGCGATGTTGCGCGCGGTGGCGAAGGCTGCGGCGGCGTCGACGCGACGCGCGGCGCACGCATCGCGAGCGACTTGCCCTAGCGATCGGTTGCGCGCGTTGAGTACGTCCGCCGACGCGTCGACGACGGCGACGGAGGGCGAGGGCGAGGGCGAGGGCGAGGACGGACCCAGTGCGGTGAATCACAAGCTCACGGAGAGCGCGCGCGCGGTGCGCAAGCAGTCGTCAGCGGCGATTGGGCAGCGCAGGGACACGTGGGGTTGGTTGTACGATTTGACGGATAGCGGAGAGACCGCCGAGCGTTGGGTGAACGGCGCGAACGCTCGATTGAGTGATCGAGTAAAGACTGCGATGTATTTGATGCACAAGGAGGATCCAGAGACGTGGACGATGTCGGCGTTGGCGACAAAGTATAAGATTCGCGAGCAGCGGGTCGGGGCGATCGTGGCGTTGAAGCGCAGCGAGGAACGTTTCGTGGAGAATAATGAGACTTTGTATCACGATTTGGAGACGCTTATGGAACAGTCTTATGGCACGGTTGATGTTGGTACGGGAGAGAGACACGTGACGGATGTTCCGACGACACCAATGTTTCAAACGGTGAGCGAATACGAGCGCGGGCGCGCCGCCAGGCCGAAAAAGTTCGTCGAGGCGAGCGAGTTGGCGCGTAGAGAAGAGAAGGTTTTGGTTCGCGAGTTCTTCGAACGTTTGCGGTATAATACTTTAGAGACCGGGACGAATTTGAATCGCGTCAGTCGGCGTGCGAGCGCACCGAGACGACCAGAAGGTGGATACGCGTTGCACGTCACGCCGCTCGGCGATACGCCGTTGGAGCCGTACATCGCCAACAAGGATGGTACGCAGCGCGCGCTTAACGATGATGAGCGTGAATACGTGCGCCGACGAACACCGAAACCGCGTCGGCGTATTCTTTAATCGCGTACGGAACTAGCAAGTCATACAGCCTCTAGAGATTTCATATTACGTAGAACTTTTTCAATGTCGTCTTTTCAATCGTCTCTTTACATTCTAATTTCTACAACCATCAGCGCGGCGATGGCGTCTACTAAAGCATGAACTCTTGCGGGAACGGGGCGTGGAGGAACGTGTGAAGCGTCTTCGCCTGGCGCGCGTCTCCGAGCACCTCGGCAATTTGTTCTTCAGTCAGCTCGCACAACTTTTCGATGCTCTCCACCTTGGCCACGACGCGCCTATAATTGTTGTCAGTAATTCCAGGCAATCGGCGGAGTAAATCAACCGCGGCGTCATTGACATTATCCGCGATGAGTTTCCCCGTGGCACCATCGGCGTCGGGAACACCGATGCGCTGCGCGACTTCAAGCACTGGTTCGTCTTCGACGGCTTTGAGCGCCGCGAAAATCTCCGCCGTCATTTGCATCGAGCGGCTCCAAATCAATCGAAGTTTGGGAAATCTATGAATGAGCATCACGAGTTTGGTGATGATGTGATTTTGATTCGGATATCGCGGCAAATCACCTTCAGCATTGAGCGCAAACGCCTTGGCGCCGTCGAACTCAATGAGCAACACTGGCGTCTTGTAATATTTGCACATTGCCTCCACTTGCGTGATGAGCCGTCCCGACGCGAAGGATTGAATTAAATCCGGAATGGCTTTACGTTCAACGCAAATTTCCGGAGTCAAAATGTAATCACCCACTTCTAGCGTCGTCGGTCGCACTCTGAACCCCGCGGCGTGCAGCACGCACGGAAGCGCCGACATGAACTCACGCATATCCACGATGACTTCGAGCGACGTGCGCATCGTCAACGAACCCCCACCTTTTCGCGTGCTCGTCTCTCGCGACTCTTCAATCCGTTGACGCGCGAGAGAGTTCGGCAATGGCAACGGTAGCGGATTCTGCGCATCCGTGCGTCCTTCTTGCTCTGCGGGCACCGCCATGTGTTGTTTCGTGCGAATCAAATGTTCAAACGCCGCACTCTCGCGCTTAATGCTGCTCAAATACTTTTGTTCTTCGAGCGACGTGTCGTACACCATAAAGTACACCTTGAGCGGGGCGTCGGGATGTTGCGCCTTGTACACCTCTAATTCGCGAATAAACGCCGCATCCGGGTCATACATCACCACAAATGATGGTTGAATGTGATTCAACACGTTGACTCTGCGTTCGTGCGCGTAGACGAAGATATTATCCGCGTCGCGTTTACGTCGACATCGCGTTCGAGTGTCGCCGACGACGATGACATCGTCGTCGTCATCATCGTCCGCGGCGCCATCTACTCGTTCCACCGTACCATCGCTCGTGCCGGCGCGCGTAGCGGCGATGGTGTCCTTTTCCTTCTTCTTGACCGCAGCGGCAGCCGCGGCGAGAAGCTTGGCCTCCTCCGCCCTCGTGCCTCCGCCTCCGCTCGCCGACGCCGTCGCGACGTCCCCGGTTTCTGGAATCTCTCGCCCTTCCATGCGTGCTTGAATGCGTTCAAGCTTGGAAAACACCCGCGGCGGCGCAGATGTCGACGTTGACGCCTGTGCACCGCCGCGCCCACCGCGCCCACCGCGTCCGCCGCGCCCGCCAACGCCCGCGTGTCGCTTCGCCGCATGACTCGCGACGTGTTGTCCCGAACCGCGTCCGGTGAGATACGACGCCCAATGCGCGTGCATCAGCGCCTCCGTCCCGTACCGCACGCACTGTTCAAGCTGCCGCGCCGTTGACTCTTCCTTACATACCACGAGCGTGGCGCCTTGCTTGTACTTTAAAAATGTATTCACGTCATCGTCGCGTTGCGATTCGTACGGCTGCGAAAACGTCAAATCCACGACGGATTCTGCGCGAGCCACGGCGAACGCCGCGCCTCCCTCCGCGCGTTCCTCCTCAATTTCATCGAGAATGTCCTCCACAAGCGTCCATTTAGGCATGGGTTCGAGAATGGGTATCAACTCTGTCGACATTGGTGGGTCGAGCGCGGCGCGTTTGCCTAAACCTTTCGGCGCGGATTGGCGCTCGACGCGTCGGCGCAAGACATAGACGCGCTTCTTCGCGTACTCAAACATCGCGTGCGCGGCATCCGTAAACAACCACATGCACTCCTTTGATTCGGATGCGCGACAGATATGGAGATACTTGAGAAACGTGACCGAATCGTACTTTAATAACGCCGCGGCGATGCTTCGTAACGTTTTTAAATCGTATACGATTTGTTTCAATCGTCTCGGCGCCACGTGCCACACCTGGTCGAGCTGTCGCTGTAAAATCAAATCAAAGCTCTTAAACAACCCATTCTCGAGCGTTAAATCGCTCGTATCAATAAACCGACTCTTTTTTAATTCCTGCAAGCACGAATCCATCACGCTCACGATGGCTTCTTGAATCTTGAGCACGTTTTCGCCCAACGGTTGACGGAGCTCGACGACGTCTGGCGGAGCGACGTCCAAATCCTCCTTGACGCGCAAATGAAATCGCGGCCACAAATGAATCGTCGTCACCATGAGCGCCTTCAAACATCGTTCAACAGAATTGAATCCTTTGGTCAAATCCCCGGGGCGGTCGGTGATGGCGCGGACGAAACCGCGGCGATTGCCTTCGCGGAACAGTCGAACGACGAATCCTTCGCCGCTCGAGTCGTGCGTTCGGTGCGCGCCGCACACGATGATTCCGCGAACCTTGGCTGGATCTAAACGCTTGGTCAATAAGTCGACGCTGGCGATACGCGTGGTGATGAATGCGACGCATCCGCTGGCGTAGCGCTTGGCGCGAGCGTCGCCGTTGGTGTCGGCGGTGAATTCAAGCGGCGCCGGCGTTCGCGGAAACAACGCGCCCAAGCGTTCTTTTATGGATATCTTCTGCGCATCGTTGGCACCGATGATGATGGTGACGAGCGGGACGTCGCCTAATTGTACTCGGCGGTCCTCTTCGGCGGCGTGGGCGATGAGCGCGGCGACGATAGCGGCGCCGCCTAAGCCTTCGGCGCAGACGCACAAGCCATCTTTGGCGATGAGCTCCTCCGCGGCTTGACGCTGGAATGGCAGAAGGTTGGCGTCTGCGATGACGTCAACGTCAGGGGCAAGCGCGACAAGCGCCATGTGGTCACGGCGACGGAGGATGGCGACCGACGCGCGCGCGCATGAAGGGCGGTGGGTGTTCGAGGTGTTCGAGGCGCGCTCTGAAGGCAAAGACGGCGGGAAAACAATTTACAATTTCAATATCACTTGGACAACGAGAACATGTCGATAGTTTCAGCTAATATGCTCTTCTTTGAAATGCGATAGTGCAAGCGCACGCGCTGGGCGTCATCGGTGCACGTCTGTAACGCACTGACGTCGTCGGCGAGCGTCGTCGGCATGCCGGCGAGGAGTTGCTCGCATCGTGCGGCAATATCAGCCTGTGCGAATTTCAATTCGTCGCCTTGGATCGGGCCATCCGTCGCTCCCGATGCTTCGGTTCCGGCAAACATCGACGCGTAGGCGCTGAGTAAGCGCGCATCGACACGACCAGCGCTGAGAATTTTCATGCGCGGTTCGGCGGCGGCGAGCTTGGCGTCGGGCGATCCGTCGGCTTCAAGTGCCTTTGTCACGCTATCATACGCCGCGTTGGCCGCCTTTTCGCGCACAGCACCGTCGTCGCCTTCCCATAACTCTGGATGCGCCACCGAATGCCACACCATGGCGTGCTCGAAATTACTAAACAAAACCACGTCGTCGTGCGGATTGTTCTCTGGCGTAAAGCCGTAATAAATCAAAAAGTGGTCGTTACTCCTTTCACCGTACGACATCAACGCCTCTTCACCGTCGACCAAGTCTTTCGTCGCCGCGAAATGAATCACCCCGTCATCCCCTAACACCGACCACGCAATATTATCCGTGGCTTGTATTTGTAAATCCGTCGTCGCGCCGGTGACTTGGTCCCGCTCGCGCCCGACGACGACATCCCCGCCGTGATTCAACATGTCCGCCAGCGGTAATAGCGCCCGAAAATACCCAACGCTCGCCGACTGTTCGCCGCTCGCGTCGTCCCCAGCCACGCCGTACGTGCGCGAATGCACCACGCCGACCGCGTTCGCGAAGGCTTCGTAGTCAAAAAAAGCGTCCCCCAACGCCTCGGGCACCTTTTCGCGCAACTTTTCATGCCATGACCGACACGCGTCTTGCATTTCGCGAATCTCGCTCATCGCAGGCGGATACTGTACCTCTGCGATCGCCTGTGCGTCGTAGTGTATCGGAGACGTCGCCACTCGATTCGGCAACGTCGCGACGTACGGCGCGTACTCGCTCGCCTCCCCGAGCTTCGTCTCTTGCAACACCCGACACGCCAATCGCACGCCCCACGGTGCGTCTCGCATCACCCCACGCGCGCTTTCGGGATGTCCATCCTCATCGTCCACGATGCCGAGCGTGAGCGGCGTCGCTAACACGCCTTCGCCCGCCGCGACGTCTCGCGTCGCTTCGAGACCGCGTCCACCCTCGTTCGCGCCCTCAATCGCCACCGTGAGCCCGCTCCCGCGCGCGCCGCGCTCGACGCACCACCCCACGAGCGCCTGGATGCGTTCGATTTCCGCGGACATGTCGTCCGAGGCACTGGCGGCGGTCAACACGGGGCGAATGCGACGACGCAGGCGAGGTCTATCCACTTCGAAACGCGCGGCGTTTCGTGCTTTCCGTGCCCGTCCCGCGTCTCGCGCGCCGTTCGACGCGCCGAGCGCGCGCGCAGTGATCGCGCGCGACGTGCGCGATGCGCACGGAGGCAAAGATGCGGTTGGCGACGACGACGACGCGCGCATTGTGACGCGCAACGTCGTCAGTCGGTGGCGCAACATCTTCATCAACATTGATGTTGCACCGCTCAACGTCGCGTCGCGCGGTGGGCGCGCGCGCCATCGCGCGCGGCGTCGCCATCGGACTCGTTTTGGCGTGTATGCGCGTCGCGCGCGACGCGCACGCGAACGGGCGCGCGTTCGTGGCGACGGTTGATGATGCACTCGCATCATCGACTTCAGCTAAAGCGGCGTCAACGTTAGGCGCAGGGCGTTTCGCGCGCGTCGAGCTCGACGGCCAGGTCGTACGCGATGCGTCGAGTGTGGGTGCCACGCCGTCGGACGACGCGTGCGCGCGCGCGTGCGAAGATACGAAGGGATGTAACGTTTGGGTGCGCGGTCGGGACGACGCGAGCGTCGACGTTCGAGGCGCGTGTTGGTTGAAACGGCGCGACCGAGCGTCGATTGATGTCGCCCATAGGAGCGAGGGCGTTGGGTGTGCGTGGAATTCCGGGACGCTGGCGAAAGATTTCGCGCGAGAGAGCGAGGAGGTGGTGTCCCGTCTCGGCGCGAGCGCGCTGGCGGAGAGCCGTACCGCGACGTTAACCATTGAGGGCTTTGGCGATGTCGTGCTGCGGTTAAAACCCGAATGGCATCACGAGAGCGTGCAATTCATACGCGCACTGGCGCTCGAGCGCGGCTCGTGCGAGGGAACGTGCGAAATTTATAGAGTTGAGCCTGGATTTTTGGTTCAAGGGACGTTGAAATCAACCGTCGTCGCGTCAAATACGCACACGAAAGATGGCCCAAAACTCATGGAGCGCGGTGATGTGGGTTGGGCAGGCGAAGGTCCAGGTCCAGACTTTTTCTTCTATCTCGGCGAACGTCCAGCGGCGCATTTCGGGAAGAAACACACGGTGTTCGCCGTCGTCGAAGACGACGCTTCGATGCGCGTCCTCGAGCGCGTCGTTCGCGCGCCGTCGAGCACGCCAGACGGCCCGAACACCATGCGCTTCATAAACACACGCCCAAAACTCACCCTCCGCCTCGACACGGCATCGCAATAGCATCGCAATAGCACCGGCAGCGCGCCTCGCGCGCGCTTTAGAACCATAGACGCGCGTTAGCTTTGGCGTCGTTGCGCCAGTCACAATCAATAATACAGTGTCGCTACGTACTTCTACACGTCGCCCTCGCCCTTCATCGTCCCACGCGCTCGCGCAACGCGAATATCTCCTTATCCTTGCGTTCCACCTCGGCGCGCGCAGTGTTAAACAAACAACTCATGTTCTTCTCCAGCGTCTCACACCGCGCGCGCAGCGTCGCATTCTCCTCCTCGAGCGCGCCGAGACGCGCATTGAGCGTCGCGATCGCCCCTGTGGTCGCCCCCACGGAGGGTTTCACCGCGCCCTGGGCGTCGATGACGTCGTCGTAGAGCACGGCGGCGGCGTCATCCGCCATCGAGCGCGCGTCGCGATGTGGAGCCACTACGTGCCTCGCGCACCGCACGTCGACTGAGCGTCGCATCGCATCGCGCGCGCTGGCATGGTGGCCAAGACGGATGACATCGCGATCAAGCCCACGCTTCAGGCGGTGGTGCTCGCGGACTCGTTCACGAACGCGTTCAAGCCGCTGACGGAGGGCACGCCAAAGGTTTTGTTGCCGATTGGACACGCGCCGAGTTTAGAGTACGTGCTCGAGTGGCTCGCGGCGCAAGGGGTGGAGGAGACGTATGTGTTTTCTTCGTGTCACGCGGAGGCGATTGAGGGGTATTTGCGTCGCGCGGGGTGGTTGAGCTCGGGGGCGAAGGACGCGTCTGGGTCCAAGGATGGGAGCGGCGGCGCGGCGGCGATGGCGGTGCACACGATAGCGAGCACGAATTGCGTGAGCGCGGGGGAGGCTTTGCGATTAGTTGATCATAAGCACGTGATTCGGAACGATTTCGTGCTCATCAGCGGCGATGTGATTACGAATGTTGACTTGAGCGCGGCGTTGAAGAAGCATCGGGAGCGACGCGCCAAGGAAAAGCTCGCAATCATGACGGTGTGCATGCGCCGCGTCGGTGCGGGTGTGCGCGAGTTGTCGTATGGAGATGGCAATTTAACGGTTGCGCTCGATGCGGAGACGAATAGAATTGTGCATTACGAAGAACATGGAGGTGGAAACGCGAACGCGCCCGGGGTGAACTTGGACGCAAGTTTGTTTGGCGAAGTGAAAAACATTCGTGTGCGAACGGACATGATGGATTGCCATATTGACATATGCGCGCCCGAGTTTTTGATGTTGTTTACGGATAATTTTGATTATCAGCACATCCGTCGGGACTTTATCGTGGGTACGCTGAATGAACGAGAGCTGGGGAATACGTTGTATGCGTATGAAATTTCACCGCACGACTACGCGGCTCGAGTTCACAATCTGCGTTCGTACGACGCAGTGTCTCGAGATATTTTGAATAGATGGGCGTTTCCGTACGTACCGGATACGCGCGTGGTACCTGCGAACAATCCAGAGACGTTTAGACATCAATTCGGTAACAACTACTTTAGTCCGGCGTGCGCCGTCGCCGTCGGCGCCAAGGTTGAAAAGGGTTGCTTGATCGGCGCACATTCAACGGTTGGCGCCGGTTCGGTGCTGACTCACAGCGTGATCGGCAAAAACGTAAACATCGGTGTGAATTGCGTGCTCGACGGTGCGTACATTCTCGATGGAACGAGAATTAGTGACGGAGTCAAGGTGACGCGTGCGTTCGTGAGTGAGAACGTCGTCATCCATCGCAACGCGCATGTCACTTCGGGATGCGTGCTCGGCACTGGCGTTGTCATCGGTGCTGGTTTTACGATGAAACCAAAGTCTCGGGTGTCGTTGAAGGTACAACCAGATTTGGCTGATGATGATTATGATTCCGACGACTCGGCTGAGTCGACGGGGCTCGCCGATTTAGACATGGAGCACGTCCGTGACGAAGCGCTCAGCGCGCACACATCGGAGCAACTGCAGTCATTACTCATTTCGGCGCAAAACGCAGAAGGTGTAGACACGAGTGCGATTTGGCACGTGTCTTCAGTAGGTGTTGGCGGCGCTGGATACATGTGGGCGCCTCGCGAAGAGGGATGGCGTCACAGCATCGCGCCAGCGAGAGTCCGCGAGCCGTACGATTGCGCGCAGGAATATGCCGAAGAAGAGGCAAAACGTGGTCATGCGGCAACGCGTGCGGTTGTAGCGTCAGCATCCGCCACTGCGGGCGACCAATCTGACAGCGATGAAGATGAAGACGTCAAGCGAGAGTCTATTTTTCAGCGTGAAGTCGCAGAGACATTTTTGCGGTGCGTGAAACAAGGATACGCGCAAGAAAACGCTGTAGTAGAACTACAAGGATTAAAGATGGCTGAAAACAGAACATTTGCAGATATTGCACGGTATGTCCTGATGACGATCATTGGCTTGACTTTACCGGCGCACGGAAAGACATCGCGTGAAAACGTCAAGCTCTATCCCGAAACGGCGCCGGCGTCCACTCCCGAATTATTGAAGCGCTTGCGAGATCGCCTGAAAGAGTGGGCACCACTTTTGGCGCGTTTCCTAAAGAGTGAGGATGATCAAGTCGAGGCGTTGCTCACGTTTGAGGAATTCTGCCTCGAGGACGAAGTGTTCAAGGGTATGGGCGGAGGTGCGTGCGTGTCCTCCTTCCCAAAAGTACTCCACATGTTGTACGACATGGACGTCATTAGCGAAGAAAGCGTCTTGGCCTGGGCCGAGGAGAAAGCTGAAGCCGAAGAACACGACAAGAAGTTCTTAAAACTTGCACAACCGTTTATCGATTGGCTCAACGACGCCTCCGAAGATGAAGATTCGAGCGAAGACGAATCTGACGACGAATAAAACGACGAATAAAACCAAGCATGGTGTTTGTATTAATACAAACAACGTCAATATTCTATTACAACACGACACTAATCCCATCCAGTAAACGCCGCTAAATCGGTTCCTACTCTATTCTTCCAAAATCCTTTCCCGTACGAAATCAACACTTCCGTACCTTTATTGATGGCTTCGGTTGCAAAAATGGCGAGCTTTGTATCGCCGCGTTCGTCCACGTACGTGTCAAATTTAGCGTTCGCTCGGCGTGAAGTTCCCCGAAAATCATTACACATGCGGGCCTCATTACCTTGACGTTCAGCATCAATCGCGAGCTCGTTGCGTTCGCCAAACGCAAGCGTGTAATCGCTCGTCTGCGACGCGTGCTCACTCAAAGTGACGACACCGTGGTAATCTATCAACCTCTCCTTGGCGCTAATCTTCGTCGCGGCGAACAGCCCGTACTCGCCTTTCGCAGGATGGCCTTCTTCATCGACTATTTTCGGCTTGACGCGTTTCGCACGTGGGTGCTTGAGGGCGCCACGATCGCGCGTGCTCGGAGCGTAGCGGTCGAGTGCTTCTTTGGGGACGCGCTTGTCCCAGACTAAAGTTTCTATGAACGCGCATGACGATGGCCATGCTGACGCAGACGGCGTGGAGGGTTGGTGCTGCTTCGGCGCGGCGCGGCGCGGCGGCGGCATTGCCGCGACAACGTCGCGGCAGAATGTGGTGTTGTGTATCTAAAAATGTGTGGTGGTTTTACAAAGTCGCTTTGCGTTTAGAACCACGGCGCCCATGTGGATTCCATACGTGCGACGTTTCTAATGTTAAGCGCGGCATCAACGAGGTGTAGTACCGCTTTTTGTACGCTCGCTGTCGAGTCGGCAGCGGAGTTGGGGACCGGCGTGGGCGCGATGATTGGCAAACGTCGAAGCACTTCTTGGACGTTTGCGCGAGCCATACTTGCAATTTCTGTTGGCGACGGATTTACCGCCGGAGCGTTGGATGTGCCGTTCATTCGGCGCCAAGGCCACACCATGAGCTGATCACGGAAGAATAACTCGAGGTGAGCTTCTAAATCGGCTTCAGGAGCGGCGCATGCTTGCGCCGCACTCGCCATGGACGCAACAAAGTCCCCCTTGACGCCAAACGGCGTAAAGAACGTGTGCAAGTTTCGAGTCAATCGGAATGGCACAGGTTCTATGTACTCGATGATGCCCTTGTTATCAAACGCAGGGTGGAAATCGAGCATGAACAACTTGCCAGTGTTCTTGGCGAACATTATTTTACTCGGCGTGCGACCGCCGATGCGTAACAACGCCGACAAGAAGCTCGACATTGCGAGCTGCTGAGACAGCTGACGTTTGAAGGTCCACAGGTGCGAACCGTTAGGAAGGGTCTTGTACATGTACTGCGAGAAGATATTCTCGGTGACGTGTTTTTGAGTAATTTCCATCAAGGCCTTTAGTCGAAGTTCCAAAACTTCTTCAGTACCAGTGACTTCGCCGAGAATAGCGGGGTCCAACGCGGCTTTGAAGAGTGCAACAGGCAAGTCTGCTTCGCGGCCGTAGCGGGCGCAGTTAACATCGTATACTTCTCCATACGTCGCATGTGCTGCGTCGTCTTCGAAGAGGCGAACTTGAGGCCAGGCAGGGATGACCGCTGGCGTGTAGTAGCACATCCCGCGTCGTCTCGTCTCCGTGTGCTTAGCGAAAACAGTGTTGAGGGTGTCCAGAAGCTGAACCATGCGCTCTTCACCGCGAGCAGCAGGCGTCAGCGATGTTTGTACGAGGAAGCGTTTCGATGAACCGTCCACGCCAACGAACTCTAATCCTCGGTAGCTGCTGCCGTGACGACGAACCACGAAGACGTCCGCGCCGATGCGCTCGAGCTTGGTGAATCGTTCCATAATGCCAAACGAAAGATCGCCCGCGTATTGCCCAGGAATTTCAACTTCATTGAATGTGACGTTACGCAGCTGCATGGACTCGTCTTCTAATCGCAACGTCGATGGGAGTCTATCCTCCACATCGTTCAACAGACGTTGCTTCCAAGCCTTGAGTTTCATCATAAGCTCTGCGACGGTGCTTGGGAACGTATCCTCTTCGGGATTCAAATCACGTTCGTAGCTTGCTTGGTATTCGTTTACGAAGTCAGAATGTTTCATAGACGTATCGGTGCTGAAACAGGCGCGGCAGACGCCGACGAGCTCCTTCTTAAACGTCTCCGGAACTTCACCCGTCGTTGCCGCCGGGTACTTGTAGCAGCGGTGCAACAACGTGTACACAACGACCAGGAGACGCTCTTCAGGCGTGCATGCAAAACGCGTGCCTAGCTCGCTGAGCAGAACTTCAAGTTCGCCGACCAAATTGTTGTGCCTGAGCCTCAAAGCTTCCATAAGCTCTTTGGCGGCTTCAAACGCGACCGTTGCTTCTTGCGCGCGTTGCGCAGCGGCTTGTACGGTGGCTTTATCGTCTCCCTTGCCTTCCGCCAAAGTGCGAGCCATTTGTGTCAAACGAGCCGCGATTTCGCGACGCTCAAGTAAGCACGTACGCAGTTGATAGTAAATCGCTTGCGGGTGTGCCTGAATGACGCGGAACAAAATAGCCTTGACGTGTGGGGCTTCGCTGTGCGCGAGAGACAACAATAATTGCGGAATCCAAGGAATCCAAATCCATGTCGGTAACGTGTCGATGTGTCTAGCGAGCGCGGCGCCAACAGCCTGCGAATTTGCGCTGAACGCGAGCATTCGGATGATATTGATGAGCTCGTGTCGCTTCTCCTGAACGTTATTCTTCACGCCTTGGAGGTAGCACGTCGCCGTTTGTTGCACCCAGTTCGCTGAAGAGTCGTCTTGTCGATCTCGGCAAAAGTTACCCCATGATATCCAAGCGTCACTGAGTTGTTTGCAAAGTGACACTGCTGTAGAATATGACGAGTTTGCCGAATCAAATTCTTGCAATTGTTCCTGGAACTTGGCGCGAAGGCAGAAGAGTTCGGCCTTTTGCGGCGGCGAAAAGAATTCAAGACTCGTCGACTCAAGAAGATTGAGACCTGTGACGGCTTGATCTTCAAGTGCGAGATACGACTGGCACTGTTCACGAAGCTTAGCGAACGCTTCGGAGACTTCGACTTGCCCTTGATGTCGAGAAAGAATCGCCAAGGCTACTTCGGGCATGCGCTGCTTGCGCACTGCAGTCGCAAATCTATTCAAGCTCCATGCGCGCTCGCGCTGCCCAAGTTGATCAAGCTGCTGCGTTGTTTGCAACATCGCTGGATTTTGTTCGCCAATTTGCTTGGCCGCGTGTGTCATAATGTTGTGCATGTTTCCGCGCCACATTAAAATTTCACTCCACCAAGGCACTGGGTCCCAGTCGTTCGGTGTGCGTAAGCGCCAAGTTTCCATGATGTCCTGCACCAAAGTGCGGTTATTGACTAAACCTTGTACGCCACGACGTTGCGTATTCGACAGCTCGAGTAGGATTCGCGTCGATTCTTGCACTTCCGCAATAGCATTGAACATATGAAGCGACGGAATGTGACACGTCGATCCCGTCTCTGGAAGACGCCACCAGCGATCGAGAGAACTCTTCACAGCATGCGCCCAATGTTGTTCGGCTTCACGTACTCGTCCACTGACTAGCGAAGCAAACGCACGAACAGTGATAATTTCTGGTGTTTCTTCAATTTCATTGAGAGATCCGCTCGGCATGAGTTCTTTCACGCCTGTCCAATCGGACAAACGCCACATGCTTTGCACCATCAACTCGCTGTGTTCGACAGTTCTGCTGAAATCAGAAATCAAATCCCATTGGTTAAGCTGCTTTGCGGAGTTCAGCCACTGCGTTTCCCATAGACACATTTCAGTTTTCGACACACCAGGTGCTTGCCCAGCTGTTGCGCGTTGAATACCCTTGAAGAACACTTCTTGGGCGTGTTGCCAATGCCCGTGCTGGACAAGAGACAATCCGGCGCGAGTGATGTCAGATTGACATCTTTGCGTCCAAAGACCCACAAGAACGTCGTTTTCGCTTAGCAGACGGTACAGTTCGCTCAATGCATCGAAGCAACGCGCTTCTTGCGGGTAGCGCACGACGTGATTTTCGAGCAACGCAATGGCAGTGTGCCAAGCATTGAACGTTTTGCCAAGAAATTTGATCAGCTCACTTGGAATCTTAAGTTGCGGCTGAGACAAAGAGATCCCTTCCAATAGCGCCTGGATGACATTCGGGCGCACTGCAGCCTGTCGAAGGTGCGACTCTTTACTCAGCAGGCCAATCATTGGCTTGGCAAGTTGGAGCTGCTCTTCGCGCTGAAGCGTGGCCCACACGATGGGGAAAATCAGAACCCACAAGTAGTACGCAATATTCGCATTTCTAGTCGCAACTTGTCGAAGAGGGGTCATCAAATCAACGACACGAATCGATGCCTTGTCGTGCAAAAATGCTGCGTGTCTTTGAATTAGCTCATTGACTTCAGATGAGGCCGCCTTTGCGTTCTTTGGCTTGGCCGGAACATCCACTGGCTTCTTTGTCTCTGGATCATTCGGCAACAAGGACGCGATTAACGCGCTGTTGGGAGCCAATGCGATTCGCTCATCTTCGGCAAGTGTACTGAGAATCAAATCCAAACCTTGCATTAACCAGAAAGTGTCCGCCATGGCATCCCAGTCTTGAATAGTCAAGATGTACTGCAAACGCTGGAACAGCGTTTTACCGATGGCTTCGTGGTAGAGCGCGAAGAACTTATCACGCAATTCTGGTCGACGCGTACGTAACCCAAGCAAGTGCGTGCGTTCAACTTTTAAGAAAACTTCGCTTCGCAAGGCTTGATCATGTTTGCCTTCTGCTGCACAGAGTTTGTAAATGGTGTCTAGGAGTTTCTCCTCCCATTCTTGCGTCTGTGTGATCGCAAGGCCCATACGCGTAAGCTGAGCGAGCTTCGACAAAAATAACACGGTCTCTTTAGCATTCAAGCTGCCCGCGCGTGTCGCCTTTTCTTCTTCCGAAATTGGCTCACCGAGAGTGGAATCATCAGTCCATGCGACCATTGCATCGAGAATGGCCATTAGGACGTTCCCGTGCGTCGCCTTGTCATTGATCAGCTGAAGAAGGAGGCGAAGGAACACCTGCTTGTGTTCAGAGCCACTGGCAATAATGACACGCACGGAAATCAACTTGATGCATTCAACCATACAATGTGCGACGCTGCCATACGCAGGCTGAACAACCTCCGGTGGAGGTTGACCACGTTTGGGCTGGTCCGTCTGCAACTCGCCTGCGGCAGAAGCTGCATTCAGTTCAACCGTTAAGCGCGCGAGAAGCTTCATCAAAGGTGCCAAATGTATGTCGACACTACTTGGCTTGTGTTTTGCCAGGGCACTGCTGACTTTTAGAACGCAGATGAGAGACGGGTTTGCTTGGCTTTCGTTCGGCGCTTCAGCCTGCTCGCCGGCGGCGCCCGCACATTTCTCATACAATCCCGCAAGAGCCTCTCTGAGTTCGATTGCACTTTCAGCGTATTCCGAATTATCCAGTGCCTTACACGATGCACTCACAACTTCACCAAGAAGATCGTGCACCGCTTTACTCTGAGATGCGTAACACGGTTCCAAGAGAAGAGTTATTTGCTGAATGTTTTCGCTCACAAACTCGTACTCTTCGGTCAGCAGTGCCGTTTTCAATACCAACAGACCCATAACGAGCGTAGTCGTTTGGTCTCGTCCAGCTTGCTTTGCAAGGTTGAGGAGCTTGTCGATGAAAGAAAATTTGATACGCACACCTGGCCACATTTTCAACGCTCGAGACAAAAGCGTAAGCGCGCGATCATTCAAAGGCTTGGCGTCCGGCTCTTTGCTTTCTCCAGTGATGAAAGACATACGGACAAGGAAATTAATGATAATTTCAGCCATGTTTGAAGACGGCTTGAACTCCTCATCGACGACGCCGATGGATGGCATGGACTTGAGTGTTTCCGTCTCCGGCAAATCGCTCACCATTTCTTCATTCTCTTCATCGTCCTCCTTAGAACTCTTCTTGGTAGAACGAGAACCACGAGTAGCGCGTCCGGGAGATTTTGATTCAGTGTCGTCCTTTTTCGTTTTCTTACCACTCTTCTTTCCGCGTCTTGGAGTCGTGGGTTCCTCTTCTTTATCTGGACTTTCATCGGCCTTGCGTTTACCAGGATTCGAAGCGCTCGGTAAGTGCTTCACATCACCAGCACCCGATAGTCTATCCGTCTCCCAGTTCATAATGAGCTCGACGAGGTCAATAGAAAGTGATCGATTTGCTTGTGACGAACTCGTAGGCAACCCCAAGCGCGATAAAGAATTGACCATTTGTGGAACGAACTGCGCTCTCGATGAATAGAAGAATTTGGAGTGGCGAGAAATCAGGTTCCATATGTGCACGAGTTGCGGGAACGAGTGACCGTCTTCGACCAGACTCTTCTTCGTATATCTAATCCAAATCGGATACTTGTGGTCACCTTGCGACAATCGAATCGGTAAAGCTGGAGTGAGCGCGTCGAGCGCTTCCGTCACCAATTCCGCTTGTTCGGGTTGGCAAGCGCGGAGCAGCGCGACAAACACTTGTAAGATGATCTTCTCGGGTGCTTGATAAGCCTGCAAAAAGTAGCTGACATTTACGAACGCCCACTGCTTGCTCGACGATTCATCGCGCTTGAGATGGTTCCAACCAAACTTGATGAGCTCCTTGCGGTGCTTTACCAAGTCTTCGGGTAAATTGCGAATGAGCAACGTACTCAGCTGAAGCAGTTGCACTCGTAGAGTCTCAGAGTAAATCGTCTTGTCGTCCTCATCTGCGGGGTCCAAGACGTCTGAAACGAAGCTGTCAATGAGATCCTCATCTAGGGATGCTTGTGCCGCATCCATAGCCTCAGATGAATCTTGACACCCAACGAGCACTTTTTGAAGCATTGGAATGACAAGCACCTGGAGGGCGCACACCAAAACCTGCGGATCGGCGTCGGATTCCGCTTCCGCCTCTTCGTTGAATTGATCTATGAACTCTTTGAATACAGCCTTTCGCTCTCTCGGTTCGTACAGATTGACAACCTCATTTGTGATGAATTCACGTACAAACGTGTAGTCAACTGAACTTCTGTTGCAAAGCACTGGCATGAGCTTGAAGAGTAAATGTACTTGAGAACGATCGTGCCTCATCACAGAGATGAAGCACTTTACGAGATACTTGGTTTCCATCATAGACTCGAGCGAGTTTGTGTCCTCGTTGTTCAAGCGTTCCATACGATCATCGCTACTCCAACTTTCTTCCAAGCGTTCGATGACGCTCGGCTCTTCAGAAAGCCATTCTGGCGCCAGGGTCACCATAGTTGAAAGTAATTTCAAGCCGTTGTAATACGAGAGTTTATCATCCGAATTCTTTTCGACGCCTTGCGTAGCGAGCTCGTCAAGTTCGTCATCCGATTCGCCGTCCACGTTGAAGATAATTTTCATGAGCTTTGAAGAATTCGCGCAGAGCGTCTTCAAAAGCTCGTTACCTTCGGGGAGTTGAATGATGCGGATGAATCGCGCAAAGTAGTCCGGCTGATCGATTCTCGCCAAGAAGAATTCAACAGATTCTTTTGGATACTTGGCCAAGAATTTGGTAAGCGGGACAATGTACAATGAGTTTACTTCGCTGTACACGCTCTCGGGTGGCATGGTGGATTCAATCGCCATGATGTCGCGCACCAAGGGACTGATAAAATCATATGGCAGCAAGCGCTTTTCATTCGGCTTCAATTCTGCTTTTCCATCACGAAGTTTTGGTAACAAGTGGAATAAGTTCACGATCGCCGCAATAAGCTTCACATCCTTGGGGGATTTCTTGAACTGTCCCGGTGCGACCGGGGCGTTTGCGTCCAACTCGAGCCAGTATTTGATGTGCTCAAGGAGCTTTTCTCCCAAAGTTGGGCTGAACCACTCAGAAAGGAGCTCGAGTAAATACTCAAGCGCCCCAAGCAAAGGAATAGAGAGCTTGGAAAGATGCTGCAAATTCATCAAAATCGGACTCACTGACTGCTTCAACGTATTCTTGTTCATGTGTGGTTTCACTTGCACCAAACCGAGCTTAGCAATGGCCACGATAGCTGCATTTCGAGATGTTAAACTCGAGAAAAGAACCGTAGAAATGCGTTCGCGCAACGCAAGAAGCGACGGTGTCGCTTCGGTGCTCGACAACTCAGGCGTACTCAACGCCGTGCTGAGTAGTTGCACGCATGACTGCCTCAATGTCGAGAGACGCTCGTTCTCACTCGTTTCGACATTCATGATGGATTGGTCCTCACTTTCAGCAATGGACAACGCATCTTGGATCACGACCAAGTAGTTATTTTCGAGCTTGATTAACGGTGGCGATGCACTCAAACAAAACGTCATAAATTTGACCATTTGGATCTGAGAGAGCACGTGACGGCTTTGAAGTGGACGTTCTACGAGCGCCGTCATCATTTCATCCTTGAGCTGCAGCAATTCTCGCATCGGTGTGTTCGTGCGCTTTGAGATACCGACAAGCGCCTGCTCGACAGCAGCGCGCGAACTGCACGCACCTGACACGCTACAAAGCTCTTCGACAAGGACGTCGACGCCAGCTTCAACACTCGATTCTTCACCTCGAAGCGTAGCACTAGCTGGCACGCACCTTTCGATGATGCGCAAAAACACCTCCGTCGCCTCCTTTGTCTGCGACGCTGCATGCACTGGTAGAGACTGAATCGCTCGAATCAGCGCTGGAATCACACTAGCAAGCTGCTTCTTCATAATCACCGCGGGTAAGCACTTGTACATCGCATCCAACGCGACAACGCCACCGATTATGCTATGGTGGTTCTTTCTGTAGCAGCAGTGCACCAAGCGCGGCATCAACGCATCAATGAACGCCGCAAGTATCGGATACGAACTTGCATCTACATCCATCGGAGATACGCTGTCAGCCTTGGACTTTTTACCCTTCTTCGGCGTACCACTGGGCTTGTCTAGACTATCTTCTAAAGCTTGGAGCTCAACCAGCTCATCCTTTGATAAAATGAGCACCGCATCAATAAACGTCTGAATCGTCTTCAACGTCGCCTTAATGTGCATTTGCTTTCCAGCCTCAAATGAAATCATGAGAGCGTCTAAGAATAACGTGGCGTTTAGGACTTTGAGATTCGTCAATCGAGGGCGTTCGATGGAATCTTCATTCATTGGAGATGGCGGAGATGACTCGGGCTTCAAGGCGTTACTCACGAACAACATGGCCATGTGTTCACAGATATTGTCCACAAAGCGCTCATCAGTCTCCTTGAGCAACGGATCGCACTCTGCGCCGATGACGGTGACGACTAATTGCTTGAATATGCCTTGCTCCGCCATCAGCTGACTCTTCGTCTTGTTTCCCAAAGACGTTCTTGATTCTATGTTTTGACGTGCGTCTACCTTTTCACCCCAGCCATTTGTAACAGCGACTTCGAGAGCGCTTGCTATATCGTCTTGCGTGCCAGAGAACGCGTGACCGGCGTTGAGGTTCAACACGGACATCAAACATGTGCGAATAAACGCCAACGCCTGTCGTCTGTGTCGAATCAATGCTTCCGATGCTTTGATATTTGGAATCATTGGCGTAGACAAAATATTTTGCATCAACACGATGCATCTGTCGAGGGGCACGAGGAATGACGTCTCGGGCTTGAACATCAGTATCATACGGAGTCCATGCTCTGGGTTTCCCTTGGCATCCAACTCTAATGGATCGCGAAGAAACGCACGATTGCGTCCACCAAGTTTGCCTAAAAGCTGCATCGCCTTGGCGCCGAAAGGTGACCCACTTTGCTGCGGTTTGAGCATCGCCCAAAGCGCGAGCATCAAGTCGGATTCAACTTCAGCAATGCACGGATCTAAGAACTCCGGATTGAGTGAATCGACCCAGAACTCTAATGTTCGCAAACCTAATAGATTCAACTCGCTCACTGGCGCGCGCAACGCCTTACATAGCGGAGTCGCAAGCTTCGGTAAATGTGGGAGAATTGACGACAAACGCGCCGGCAAAATCAAACACAGTTCGACGACAGTGTCGTGCAAGTCGTGCGGGTCTGGTCCATCAAGCAAAGAAAGTAAACAATCCAAAGCTGCCGCTAAAATAGGCACAACTTCACGATAAAGCACGTCGAACTTGGCTTGCGCCATGGCTCGAAACAAGTACCGTAATAAACGCACGTACGCCGACGGATTCTCAATGTCTCGAATAGCTTTCAAACACGCCTCAATCATTGGAATCACGTGCGCCGCGAGAACTGCTTCACAGTTACTATGCTTGCTAACTGCATGTAAAAGCAAAGAGAAGAGCTTGAGCACCAGTTGCGCTTCTTGCGAAGATGGATCATTGAGACACGTCAGCTTTTGTTCCAATAAGTACGTCACCAGGGCGTCAGCAAAATATTTGCACAGCTTTTGATTTCCTAAAAGTAAGTGCGGAACTTGAACCATTGTCGGCAACTCGAGCATTCCCTTGAAGAAGTGATCAAAGTGCAAGCAAATGATGTCAACGAAATTCCTCGCCTCCAAAACCACCAACGCCTCTGAAAAGTGAGCGCACATTTCGGAGCACTCTGTGCCTCTGAACAACTGCATAGATTTCATGCCGTTACGGATGAAACCAGCAGCGCGCTTGAGCTCGGTGTGATTCAACCCAGACGCCGGTGTCACTGCTTCGGGCCCAAAGTTAGTGATGCTCCATAGCAATGTTTTCATACCAATTGTGAGCGTTTTCACGATCGCCTTCGTGTCCGATAGCGACTTCAACTTCTCGTGACTGGGCATCTTGGGGACTTCGGTTTTTGCCGAGTCATCTTTCTCTGAACCGCTCGCGTCGGCGCGTTTTGGCGTCGTCGGCGGCATTGCAGCGCGCGTTTCTTGTTCAGATTTTTCTTTCTCGTTCGGTTGCGTTTCATCGTTCATTTTCGCTTTCGCCTCGATAACCTTCTCCAACTCATCCGCAGTCACTAAGAGCTCAGCGATTTGAGGTCGTAACGATCGAAACTTGGCAACCGTGGCGTACAGGATGCGAATCAAGAACTGTCGCGCCTCTGTCGCTTGCGCAGCATCAGCACGCATCCTGAAGATAGACTCAACCAAATGATGCATCAGGCGTGCGCATGTCATGTGCGTGGATAATGGCAAAGTGTTATCCTGCATGTTACGGCTGAACACAACAATCGAGCGACGAATCTGGGGCAACGTCAACTCAGCCTTCATGTGGTGCACAAGCTCCGCGAGAAATGAGTACGCTAATGGTCGCAAACTTTCGATGCACTTTCGTCCCGTACCGACTAATACTTCGTCGTCCATCATCAAATCTAAGTGTTGGAAGAATCCTTTGCAAAATGTTTTCGATCCAAGAACGTGCCGAGTCGCCACCAAGAGCTCCTTGCGCGTCGCGACAACGTCTGGACAAGATTGCAGCAAACCAACGATTGCGGCTGAAATTGCCTCCTGATGCGGCTCAACTAATGATGCATTTCCACGAAGAAGGTACGTGATGAAACTCACGGTCTTCACTTGCGCGGCTTTCAAATCTATGTAAACATTCTGAGCTTCTTCAGACATTGCACTGAAATCGCCGCCACCCAACCCCGTGACGTGTACCATGAGCGGAAGTATTTCCGCCACGCTACTCTGAATATTTTGATTGTACAACTGAAACAGCAACATCACAATTAATGGACATTCTGTCATAACCTTGAAGGACTTTGTGCCTTGTAACTCACACGACGATGGTAACTTGTCCTTCTTTGCCCGCTTGCGACCATCTCCGCCCAATAGCTCCGCGATTGTCTCCTCAGTACCTTGGTAAACATCCTTTACGAAACTCAGGAAAGGCAATGCCTTCTTATTCATAGATGGTCTAAAATTACGATGCAAGTCAAAGATGATTCTCAGGCAAAGTAAGGCGTTCTTTTCATTCTCTTCCCGCAACGGCGTCAACGCCAAGTCCAACAGTTCAGTCTCAAACGACCTTAAAATGTCGTTAAACGGTAGGCGATTCAAAATTTCGAACACAACGAATCGAAGAGTATTCTCATCGTCATCCTCCAACGTCGGACTGGTCAAATTCGTCAACACTTCCTTAAATGCCGGGAAATAACTCTTCAAAAAGTTGCCATACTCGTTCGTGTGCACGATCTCAATCCCATCCTTCACCGCCGTTGCAACCTCTAAGCGCTCCGATGTCGTCGCTGATTTGTCCATCAATCGCCCGGCATTCGTTTCAAAGTCTGAAGGCCGCATCTCGCGTGTCGCGTGCTATCGCTCTAGTCGATTTCACGTCCCGCGAGCGCCGAATGTCCTGCCCTAGGTTGCCGATCGCGCGTCAAGACTCAAAATGCGGCGACGACGACGCTCGATGGTGCACCGACCGATGGTTATCACTCGTATCCACGCGCACGTGCGTGGTGTGAACGCAACTCGGGCGCAAACGCGGCGGCGCGTGCAGCGCTGTAACGGGAAATGTCAATTGCGATCGTTACAGAATTGGCCACATTGAGGGTATGGGCGCGTTGATTTTTTTCCCTCAGCGGTGGTTCGACGACGCGCGAAGAGCACGACTGTTGTCGTATAACGTGGCGACGATGACGTAAAACGTGTCAAATGATGAAATAACCGCAGAAAGTTGTATATATTAGAATAATACACGGTGAGAGTGAAGAGAGTGAAGCTAGGACGATGTATGTTGTAGAAAATTGAAACGTTAGCATACGTCGTCGTCTGAATCGGCGCCGGGTTTGATGGTCGCTTGTGGATCAATCGTTGGAGAACGTGCGACGTAGTCGGCGTCGTCGATCCACGTAAATCTACAGAGCACACCTGCGCATGATTTATGATCGTGGATATATGAGCCGTTGGGTGCAACCATTGGAACCATGCGTATTCCAGTGCGCAAGCCGGCGACAGGGACGTCGTAGTGCGCCAGGAACTCATCTCGACTGCCATCTCTATCCATGGCTGAAAACTGTAGCGCTGATAGCTCTGGCTCGCGAATTTCTATATCAAATGATTCGTCCCAAATTGGCTGCGCACGCGGACCTATTCTCTGATCTTGATAAATACTCGTACGTTTGGACTTGTGCGGCCCAACGAGCGCGTGTCGGTCGGCGACGCAACCGTACACGGAAATTTTGATCAAGCTATCGGGTGCAGACAGAAAATCAGCATCTTTAAAGTTGTCCCAACCAATACCAGCATAAACGTGCACGCGTAAAATCCTAGGTCGGATGGGTCGCGAAATCTTAGGATCTCGCAAGTACGCCGGTTTCTTCACGTAACCGCATCCTCCATTCATGGCAAACTTTGCAGCATTCGCCCAAATGTAGCGATCTTCAGCTTGAAAGTTCAACGCGACCAAAGATGCCCCAACGCTCCATGCGGGTGATGGATCGTAGTTGTTGCTCAACACGCGTTGACCTCCAGGGTACGTACGCAACAGATGACGACTCGTAAACTCTATGACGGTCTTCTCCTTCTCGGAGGCGAGTGTCTTCTTGACTTTGTTCTCACTCCAAGAGCATGAGAACTTCGAGGTCACCGTTATCGCTTCTTTGAAACTCTTAAACTTGGCATTTTGTATGGTGACGATATCAACAACACCGCTCTTGTCTAGGTCTGACTCATCTGTATCTGAGTCGCAGTCTGAACTATCCTCCTCACCTTGCGGTGCTGAATCGGGCAGCAAACTGCTCGTCTCATATTTCCGCCGATTAAACTTTGACTCCGTCATTGATGACTCCGTTAATGAATGACCAGGAGATTTACTCGAGCCTTCATTTACAATCGACCGCTTCGACTTTGTGCCCAACGATAGCGCATTTTTCACAGTGTCGAGGGTCTTCGCGAACGCTCCTTGCACGTCCTGCTTGTGATGCATCTTATCGCGGATGATAACCTTGTCCTTGAGTTCGAAGGGACTTGGCCATTCATTCATCACGTGGTCTTTTCCATCCGCCGGATACCATAATTTCTCCCCAAAGACTTCTTTCATGATCCTGGCCATAACCAACCGCTGTGGACGCGTAGCGTGGTTCTCCAACGTCACAATCACCGGATACCTGCTCGCCACGTGACCATACGTATTCACACATTTGATGGCATCCTCAAATAGCATCGGTCGCACCGCGGTGCCACCATGCGTGACAATTGGTCCGTTTCTCCCATCGTACACGTCCAACTCAATCACTCGACAGCCCGATTCGAGCGCGCGCTTAATCGCCTGTGTGCCCGACCGCGAAAACAATTGATCCCCCATTAAATACGTATTGTGCGACGAATTAATGAAATACTGCGACATCTCATCCTTCATCTCCTCGTCATCAACCTCGGTGTGCATCATCGGAAAATTCGACTCCGTCACCACCGCGAGCTTCATCGCCCGTTTCAACGACACCGTTGTCCCCGGCGCGACGGATTCCAACGCGCGCTCCGCCAGCGCCTCCGCATCCCCCTCACTCTCCCCTTGCACCTCCACCGCCCAACGCCTAATCGCATCCCGCGTCAACGAACGCTTCCCTTCACTATCCGTGTCGTAATACCCATCAAACACCACCGCACCCGCGTCAAACTTTGGATTGAACACGAATTTCCCATCCCAATGCTCGCGTCGCGATCCCGACGCACGCATGCACACGCTCGCGCACGCCCCCATCGCGGTTCACCCCCGCGCGGTCAACGACGGTGTAGAGGAAGTATTTTTTGCGTGGTTTCGCTCGAACGCGCGGGGCGTCGCGCCCGGCGCGGGGCGAGCAATGTGGCCGTGCGGAGGCGAATTGGCGCTTCACGTTTCAAGAGTTCCGCAACGCCGAATGTCCGAACGACCTCCAGTGGTCCGTGTTTGACATTCGTGATACTCGTGGCGACGACGACGACGACGACGACGACGACGGCACACGGCGCCGCGACGACGACGGCGACAACGGCGACGACGACGACGACGACGGCGATGACGACGACGACGACGACGACGACGACGGCGACGGCGACGCGCGCGTCATTCGCGCACCGGGCGGCGCGCACGCGCGCGCTGGCGAGGCGCGGGGCGGTGGTGACGCACGCTGCGGTGACCGCACGCGCGACGGCGCCGTTCGCGCGCGCGGGCGCGGCGAGGCGTGGGGCGGTGGTGACGCGCGCGAGCGCTGGGTTCGTGTTGAGGAACTGTGGGGATAAGTCTATGGCGCATTTGGATGCGCCAGTGCCGGTGCCGGGGGATTTGGAGATCAAACAACCGAAGAGCGTGATCGGGAGACAGATTAGCGCGGCGGTGAATTTGCCGATTGAAGTGCCGACGGTGAGTGGGGCGCATGCGATGATTGATTTGGTTGATGGTAAGGTGATGGTGACGGATTTGACGTCGACCAATGGGACGTTTATCGACGGGGAGGAGTTGCTGCCCGGCGTGCCGACGCAACTGTTAGTGGGTGGCGAAGTCATATTCGGGGACGAGTTCTTGGCGAGATTTGAGCTCGTGCAACAGCAAGTCGATGCGGCCAAATGACTGATCGAAGGCATTGTGCCTCGGCGACGGTGACCGGGTGCGCGCCTCGCCTCAAGAGCGCGGACGCGCGCGTTGTAATAATATGTGAAGCGCAACACACTTCAAGCTCGTCCAATGTCGCTTTTTCTCTGCCGTCGGCATCGTGTACACATCATACTATAACTATTATATCGCGCGGCGCGTACTTACTGCATAAAATCTACTGCGGTTGTGGCCGACTTTGAACGACGACGACGTCGTCGCCGAGGAATCCACCTTCGACGTCTTGCGCCAAACCAAACTCGGATTCTAATGTATTCGCAATCTCGAGCAACTTTTTACCGATCGCATTCCTTGCTTCGACACTCGTACTCAAATCTTGACGCGTGTAATCGACGCACTCAACGACAACTTGACCAGCGTTTGGCGGCGTCGCGCGGGACCGCAAAGACGTGGCGTGATTGGCGTACGCCAAAACATCAACCTTGCCCGTGTTGCGATCAATCTCAAAGCGCCACGGCGTGCCATCCGTACCATTTGCAAGCGTTTCACCTAGTCCAACGCACAGTTCGGCTTGCACAGAAGTTTTACCTCGAATAGGTGACTGCGTGTGGAGCACGAAAGAGAGCGCATTCGCTGACATTTCCTGCGCAAACACCGCCATGCGCGCGTCTGCTTGTTTCACGCCCGCGACGCGACGAGCGAGTACGGCGCGACGCGAGTACAGTGACGCCCATACATCCGATATTGCACGCTGAACGTCACCGACGTTTACCGCATCGACACCGATGACGCTTTCATACAATCCGGCGGCGGACATGCCGCTCAAATCTTCGACGTTCGCGCTCGAGCGCACGACGAGACGCATCCCTGGATCGGCATGCGAGCACACGTGCTCGATGACAGCCTCTGGTGGGAGTGTATTTGAGATGAACTCTTGCATGGCGGCACACGCGTCGTCAATATTATCGAGAGCGACCGTTTCAAGCGTGGAGAGAAGCTGTGCGAATCGATTCGCATCACTCACCGCAGCCTCCATGCAACCGAAAGGTAATACAAAGCCTTCCGGTGCTTTAAAGTTGCCATGCTTGTGCGCCAGATTCATTAATTGACTGCATGTCGCCGCTTTAGCGCCTGAATTCATCAGCGTCGCATCTTCAATGGCAATCCAAGTCACTTTATTTACCGTATCACACGCAATCGGAGCGACGGCGTCCACCCGCTCATCGGCACAAGATGCGTTGGAGTCCGAACTCGCATTAAAATCACGTATTTCTGTGCCGTGTGCGGTAGTGGACATAAACGTCTCCTTGCCTAAGCGCTCACGAACCTTACTGAGAGCGTCTGCGCTCAACGCGCTCACGAGTGGCGTACGATCCTGCCGAGCGCGAATCGCCAAATGTGACAAGTGCGCAAGCTCCTGGCGCAGAATGACCCCCTTGACGTTCAACCCAGCCGATGATATTTCTTCGTCGCCGTCAACTTCGTTGACAAGCGCGATGATATCGTGATCACCTTGTGCGCGTACGGATTCCGCGGTCAATCGTTCCAGCTCCACGAGCGTTCCTCGCGCTTCGCCGAGCACGATTGGATCGAATCCATCGCCTTGGACTTTTGATTCCACCGCGTACATCATCATCGTCACCGTACGCGAGAGTTGAAAGGGTATACCAGCGCGAATGACAGATTCGACAAACGTACTCCCAACGAACGCATCTAAACCAAAAGCGTTCGCGAGCTCAACGGGGGCGCGCAAAAATCCATCCATCGCGGCGTTTGTATGCGATTCAATCAGGCGTTTGGTGCGTTGAAGCGTCGCCTTCATGCGTCTCGCAGATTCATCGTCGTGCATTGCCGAACCTGATTTTGACCACGTCACGATCTCTCTCGCCGTCGTACTTGCCTCGAGAGCCTTCCACCCAGACAGACCGATGTGCTTCAACGCGTACGACGAAACGCTCGAAGCGTAACGCCAAGCCTCATCGTTTCTGTCACCGTCGGCCATTGCATTGGAGGCCTCCATGACGTTATTTGCACGCGAAAGCAACACGAAAGCGTACTCTTCGAGCGCCATTTCGGCTTGTCGCCATGCATGTCGTTGTCGGACGGATTCGTCGGGGGCGTCGTTGCGCATGCCAGTGCTTAAACCAGCGCAAAAATAGGCGCGTAATTCAGTGGCAACTTCGAGCGCGCGGCGAATTAAATGACCTTCATCCCCAAACCACCCATCGTGGGCATGGTCTAAGCTGTTGTGAGCATTAATGAGCTCGGTCACGAGCGGCTGTGACTCCTCATCGAGCGTCTCGACCAAGCTTTCCAAGCGCTCGAAAACTCCACTGGCGTTGAAGAAGCGCTTGAGCTCCGCATAGAACGTTTTGAATTCTCGAACAAAATCTTCCGAATACTCCCCAGGTGATATCGTGATTCGCTTAAGAACCATTTCTGTAGCGACTAAATCCTCCGGACCGGCGTTGCGATGCAACTTGTTCTGAATCGTGTGCTTGATGGTTTGCTTCAAGTCTTGAGGAATATCGTTTCGGTGCGCAATGTCGCGAATGCGAGTTAATGGCACGGCCGTGGTGAACTCTTCGTTGAACGAAGGTAACCAAGGGTGGATGTGGCGCATCAACAGTCGTTCAACTTCACCCAAATCTGTGCCGTGTCTGTACATCGCTCCCTGAATTTGTTCCATACTAATGAAAATTCCACGCCCAACTTTTGCCGGACCGTTCGGGCGACGGTGACCACCGCTCTCGACGCATTTAATCGTCCCCGTGCTCACCCAGCGTAAATACGTCGCACACGCAGCAAGTTTATCGCGCGTGATTTCCCGACCGATGCCGATTTCATTTGCTACGACGGCGAGCTTCTCAAACCATGAACCCCCATCTTTGTCACCCAAAACCACAGCCTTGGCGGCACTGCCTTCGACTAACCCGCTCACGTCCCACTTCATCGTAGACGGTCGTTCATTGGTGTGCTCGTTCGCTTGCATTAAGCGCACGGCGCCCGACCACGTTGGTGCGGATTCGGCTTCTGTAACAACCGCCGGCGGAGCCTCAACCGTCTGCACCTCCACCGGTGCCGCCATGGGAGCGCCTTTGTCTGACGTCGACACATCGCACTCACCGTGACCGAGCCGAGCGGAAATCACGCACGCATCGCCGCGACTCCCGACAATAGTTGCTCGTTTGTTATCGCCGCCTTCCCAATCGACGTCGCCGCTCGCGCGACGCGTCACCGCCTTGAACTCCAACATCTGACCTGCTCGCACGCGTACGGTGCCGATCCAGATATTACCATCACTCCACGCGAGTTCGACGCCGCGATCGACGTTCCATGCGCCGATACAGTCGTCGTCTCCGACGATGAAGACGACGTCCCCGAAGCCAACCTCGGCGGCGACGCGAAAGCGAACCTCGACGGCGTCATCGTCGCTCGCATTCGACGCTCGCACGTGCGAACGGGCGACCGCACGATGCGCGCGCACCCGTGCGTTGCGCCCAAAAGACGGCACACAGACGCGCGATGCGGCGACGCGCGCCGCTGACGCCATGCGCGATTGAGGTCACTTTTTTGCGTTTTTCGCGTAAGTGTGTCGTCACTTCGCGCGCGCGTGCGATGTAAAGTGGTACACAAGTTGTTTTACACTAGGCGCAGGAGTTCTTTTCTGCGGCGCGATGAGAACGCGCTATGCCGCGCGCGCTAGAATGCAGTCAACGATGCTCGCGACTTCGAGAGCCGAGCCTCTGGCGAGCGTGACGCCGGCGCCGCCGTGCCCGACGCAATGCACGACGCGCGTATCGCCATATACTTTATCGTCGAGCTCGAGGCGCACGGTCGATCGAGATGGTCTCAGGCCCACGCGCGTGCCGACGATGAGGCTGCGGTCGAGTTCGGGCCACAGACGTTGACATTTGCGAATAATGTCTTCTTCGTCCTCTGCGCTCGGCTGGACGTCAAAAGAGCCAACCTGCGCGGTGCCGCCGAGCACGGTGACGTCGGAGCGTGGAATTAAGTACGCCAAGTCAGTGGTGGATGAATCGTCAAACATTCCGACGTCGCAGTCTTGCTTTATGTACACGACCTGGCCTCGTATGGGAACAATTTCGTCGTCGTCAAACATGTCGCGCGCGCCCAATCCCGCACAGTTAATCACCAACGGTGCCTGTGCGTCCTCCACGCGATCTAATTTACGACGCTCAAAGGTTACGCCTCGTGACTTGCACGCGTCGACGAGCCATGGTAAAAATTTGGGCATCTCAACGACGGGGACATCAAACTCAAAGCCGCCGACGTAACTCGCCGGTACGTCGTCTTTCGACAGTTCTGCAAAGTACTCTATACCGCTTGCCCATCCCGGAACAGCCGCATCGGTGGTCTTCAATAGCTCTCGACAACGTCGCATCTCCACGCCGCATCGTTCGCCGCCCTCGCGCGCGCGTAGTTCAACAAACCATGAATAGCTTTGGAGCGCCCACGCGTCCGCGCGCTCCTTTGGACGCACGAGAAAAGGGTACCAAAACGCCGCCGCGACGTCGCTCGTGGTGTCGGGAGAGAACTTTTCGGCGATGACGGTGACGTCGTATTTGTCGCGTTCGGCGAGCGTCAGCGCGCACGTGAGCCCGAGCACGCCCGCGCCTATGACGACGACGCTGGGCTTGTGCTCAACCGCGCGCGCGGCGGTCAAGTCTGCGCGCGCGCGTGGTCGCGATGCGCATCGCGGCGTGTGAATCGAGTGCGATCGTTGCGGTGCGGTGCACGCGAACATCGCGGCACCGCGCCGCGAAGTGTCGCCTTGTAAGGCGCGGAGCGTCAACTGTTTTGTTGAGAAACGGCGTTTTGAGTGAAGCTAAAAATCTAATAACAACACGCGCACAAATGCTCATCAATACCTAAAGTCTCCTATGTCGCTTTCGAAAACGATAGCGTGGGCTCACTTCTTCGCCGGCTCGGCTTCTTTAGCGCGAGTGTTGACAAAGTAGATGCCCACGAGCGTGACCAACGCTCCCGCGAGTTGCGTCTCGTCGAGCGTCTCGCCGAGCGCAAAGTATCCCAGTGCGGTAGCAAACATCGGCGTGAGAAATGTCAGCGAACTCAACTTCGTCAACGAACCTTTTGATGCAAAGTAAAAGAATGCTCCGTATGCCAAGGCGCCGCCAAACACCGACGCGTACGCGAGCGACGCCACGTCGCCTCCGCTCAAGTGCATGTTCGCGTACATCTCTGGTTCGGATGCGATAGAATACGCCAACAGCGGCACGCCGCCGAGTACCATGTGCCAACCGGTGGCCATGACTGGGTCGACGTACTTGCACACCCAACGCACCATGACGGTGCCGACCGCCATGGATTGCGCCGCGAGCAACATCCACCACTCGCCGCTGTCCCACAAATTTCCATCAAAATTCAACACATTCATCGTCGCATTGGGGCCGTCACCATTTAATATCGACGTTAACACCTCTGGCGGCGCCTCGAGAAGCACCAAACCGAGAACGCCGAGCATGAGGCCCGCGACGCCCTCCGCGCCGAGCGTCTCGCCAAAGAGCAACGACGCCAACACCGCCACCGTGAGCGGTTGAGAATCAATAATCACCGACCCCAAACCCGCTGACGTGCGCTGCAATCCTTCAGCCAAGCACCCTTGGAACATGGTGGCGTCGACGAGGGCAAACGCGGCGATGGCGCCCCACGCCGCGCCCGTCTTTGGCATCGGACGACCTTTACTCAACGCCCACGCCACGAGCAACGCGCCCGCGGGAATCAATCGAATCGTCGCCACGAACATCGGACTCGTCGCGGGTAAAACGCCCTTCATCGCCACCATGGATGTGCCCCACAAAAAGAACGGCGCCACGAGCGCCGCGCCGCCCAACGTTTTACTCGTCGTAGACGACGTCTTCAGCCGCCGCTGCTGCGTCGCCGCCGCCACCTCCACCTCCACCCCGCCCCCTAAATCCAAATCACACGATGCATCCATACCAACCCCAACGCACTCCACCCCACGCTCGTCGTCACCGCCGAAGACGACGTCATCGCTCGGAATCGCGCGCTCCGCGCCCTTCGTCGCCCTCCCGACGCGCGCGGCGTCACCCTCCGCGACGCCATCGACCGCATCACCCACCCCCGACGTCGACGTCGACGTCGACGTCGAACCCACCATCCCCGAATCCTCGGCGCGAACGACGCCACCACCGCCACGCCGCGTTCGCATCATCGTCGTCACCCGCATCATCGCCATCGACCTCGGTCGACACCCGCGCCGCATCGACCGCCATCCGTCGTCGTACGCGCGCGACGCCCGCGTCGTCGTCGACGCGCGACACCGCGGCGGCGCCGACGCGGCACTCATCGCGCACGCCATCGCGTGCATCCGCGCGCGCGCGAATGCGATGATGATGACGTCGTAATGATGATGACGCGTCGGCATCCATGGTGTGTGTACCCCACTCGTGTGTGTACCCCACTCGTATGTGTACCCCCACCCGTGTGTACCCCCACGTCAGAGCCGTTGCGCCATCGCCACGAAAATGCGCAATGCGCGCGTCGTCGTCGTCGTCGTCGTCGTCGTCGTCGTCGTCACCCGCACACGCCGCCTCGCAAACGCGCCCCGCGAGATGGTGGCCAGCATGCACGTACGTCATCTCGCACATCGCCCGCACCCATTCGCACGTCGCGTACGCATCGATCGACGCGCGCATCATCGACCACGGGCGCGATTCCAATTCTAGGGCTCGCGAGTCACGACCACAGGCGTGGGCCCTCGCGGGCGACGGACGAAACGGTTCGTGTTCCCCGGTGGACGACGATGCGACGACGCGACGACCGACGCGAGTGCGTGCACGCGTGACTGACGTTTGGGTTCGTGCGTTCGCGCGCGCGCGCAGATGCATCGCGCGGTGCTCGATAAGGTGCGTGGGTGACCACGCGCGCGCGCGCGCGACGCCGATGCGACGGGCGCGACAGTGGGTGCGGGGGATGCGAACGGCTAGTTTGCGCCAGAGGCGGCCGCGCTAAACGCGCGTACGCGTGGGTGGTGAATAGGAGTGGTTGACTGACGGGACACGTGTGCGCGTTCGTGTGATATTGCGTAGCAGGATGAGTCGTCTGGGGCGCCGTTGAAACCGCCGAAACGGGCGCTGACGGCGTATTTGATCTTTTGCGGGAAGCATCGGCAGCGGGTGATGCGGGAGGTGCACCCGAATAAAACTGGAAAGTTTTCGCGAGATGAGATGCAGCTCGTGACGGTGGCGTTGGCGAATATGTGGAATAATATTTCGCCTCAAGAGATGGCGGAGGTCAAGGCGAAGGCGGCCGAGGCGAAGGCGAAGTATGAGTTGGCGAAGGCGGCGTTTGAGCCGAATCAATTGAAAAAGTTGGCGCGCGCGCAGAAAAAGCCAAAGGGGGTCGTTGTCATCGAAGCGGTGGGTACGAAGCCAGTGCGTGCGCGGACGGCGTATTTGATTTACTGCGATCAACACCGCAAGGCGGTGATGAAACAAATTCATCCTGAGCCAGACGCCAAGTTCACTCGCGTGGAGATGCAATCAGTCACGAAGAGGTTGGCGGAGCTGTGGAATCGCGCTTCGGCAAAGGAGAAGGATGCGTGCAAGAAACAAGCGTTAAAGGAACTCGAAGAGTATCGTGTGCTCAAGGCCAACTATACCCCTCCGGTTTATGGTACTGCAAAGAAGCCGGCGGTCAAGGCGGCGTCAAAGGCGATGAACAAGCCCAAAAAGCCGCCCACCGCCTACTTGCTTTTCGCCGAAGAGTTGCGCCTCCGACTCAAGCAAGAAGAGCCGACGCTAGACCACGTAGAAGTGTCCAAGCGCATTTCTCAAGCGTGGAAGGGTATCGATCTCAATCTCAAGAAGGAATACCAACGCAAGGCGGACAAGGCGGCGACGAAGAGCGGCGGCGAACGTTTGCAGACGATGAATAATCAGTCCGTGCTGCAAGGCATTGAAATCATCCAACCGCAAAACTACCACGGTATGCTCGAACAATAAATGAACTGCTTGCCACAGTCGTGCAATAATGCAGTTTTTGCTACGATCTAAATGTTATCCATGAAATGTAACCGTCACTAACACTAATCAATGTCCATGTTCACGCGAGTACCCGCCGCGACGTAGAATGTTGTCGTATTAATCATAATCAATCTATGGCTACTGTACTACTGTAACAGTCTGTATTTGAGCGCACACTTTGGCTCACGCACCTTCAAGCATGCGAAGCGCGCGCTCCTCGAGACTTTCGATCGTTTGCGGCTCGTCGTTCGCCTTCATGCCCGCCACCGCCGGGTCAATCTTCCCAGATTTGCGCGGCGCAGGTGCGCGGTCGTCGCCAGAATCACTCATGAAACCGCTATCGGAAGCATCATCCATCGAGCCGTCGTCACCACCACCGAGTGTGTACTGAGGACCGTCATCGTCATCTGAACCTTCGGCGTTTTTAAGCTTGAGCTTCTTGCGCAACCTGCCTTCACGGAGACGCGCTTTTTCACGACCTTTATCCGCTCTATCTGCGGCCTTGCGCTCCGCAGCAATGTCGGCATATCTTGCCTTAACAGCGGCACGCAACGATTCACCTGGTGCGCTTACGTCTTCTATGCCACTCTTGACGCCAAGCGCTTGGAGCGGTGCCATCGACGTGCCTTCCTCATCGAATACGACGCGCTTATTCGCGCCGTGGCCGCTATCCTTGATGCGTAATTTACCCTTCAACGCACGCTTTCGCGCAATTTCGGCAGCCTTTTCATCGGCATTGTACTTCTTATCATCCTCTGAATCGCTCTCGGCATCGTCGCCGTCACCGAGTCGGTGGTTGGCGCGTTTGACATTCATAAACTCGTCGTCGTCGTCGTCGCCGTGTTCGACAACCAAGCCAAAGCGCCCACCACCCTTGCGCTGAATAACGCCCTCTTTTGGCATCGGCATTTCGGGTAACGATTCAGATTTCTCGTCTTCACTGTCATCGTCATCGTCGTCCTCCTCCTCCTCCTCGTCTTCGCTATCGTCGTCGTCGCTATCGTCCTCCTCCTTGGCTCTGTTTTTTGGTTCTTCGTCTGAAGCGTCGTCGCTGTCGTCGTCATCTTTACCGCCAGCACCTTGTAAGAATCGCAAACGCGGTGCGTTCGGTAATCCCATCGAAAACGAATATGCGTCAATGTCGAGTGTCTTAATATCAAACACTTTCTTGTTTGATTGTAAATACACCGACCGAAGGTAGCACACGACGGCGCGTTGGGACAGGTACTTCAAATCGGAGTCCTTTGAAAGCAAGCCTTGAATCGAACTTTGCACGCGCGACGACTGTTTTTTGGGGTTGAGTTTAATCGGTTTGAGCGGAACTTTAGCCTTTTCGAGCTCATTCATGAATTCAGCTTCGCCGGGTGTGAGAATGAGCAACCCTTTACCCGCCGCCGTGTATCTCGCCGTGCGACCGACGCGGTGAATGTACGTCGCCACGTCTTCCGGGCAATCGGCCTGAACCACCCAGTCAACGGATGGAAAGTCTAACCCTCGACTTGCGACATCCGTGGCAAACAATACTGTCTCTTTCGCGTTGCAAAAGTTGTAAAAAACGCCTTGTCTCCGGGCTTGTTTCAGTCGTCCGTGAATGCAACTCAACGGCACGCCGGGCCGCATACGTTTGAATATTTCGTACACAAATTTTACTTGCTTGCAGCTGGAAAAGAATATTAACGTTTTTGACGTCAAGTGCGTTTTAATGAACGACCAAAGTACCTCCATCTTCTTCTCCAGTGCACACGTGGTGACCATTTGTTGCAACTTTGGTGGAGTCGAGTGCACGCTTTCGGCGTGCACGGACAAGTACTCTGGATCTTTCAATCCCAATCGCGCCAAATCTTTCACACTCTTCGTCTGCGTCGCGCTAAACAACAAAGTCTGGCGATCTTTGGGAAGATTCTGCAGAATAGCATTCAAGGTTTTCGAAAACCCCAAGTCTAACATGCGGTCGGCTTCGTCGAGCACCAACACTTGCAATGAAACGCAGTCAAACATCGGTGTCTCGTCCATGTGCTGCAACAACCGCCCGGGCGTGCAAACTAATATATTCATTCTATCCACTCGATCCGCTTCGGCTTTCACGTCTTTACCGCCGATGAGCAAACCCGCAGACATCGAGTGTCGCGCGCCCACCTTGGTTAAGCATTGAAAAATCTGAATGGCCAACTCCCGCGTGGGTGAAATAATCAAGCCCCCGACGCCGTCTTGCCTGCCCCACTTTTTACGATACAACGTCTCAATTAGAGGAATGACGTACGCTAATGTCTTCCCACTGCCGGTTTTCGCTGCACCGAGCACGTCCCGTCCGCAAATCGCGTGCGGCAACGTCGCGCGCTGTATAGCCGTCATCTCCTTGTACTTGCACTCCTTCAACGCAATCTTCGTCGACGTACTGATGGGTAAGTGCGCGAACTTCCGTACTCCAGTCAATGACATATCACTCGCGCGGTCGCTTGACTTGCGTGGCGCGACCGCCATCGGATTTTCTCCGCTCGCTGGCTTGGTGTCCTCGATGATCGATTCGAGCTCTTGAATTTCCACATCGACGCGCGCCGACGCCGACAAACGCTTGCTCAGCTCTTTCTTCTTGATTAATTTACTTCGTTCATTGCCCTTGACGCCCATGGCGCGAGTCGCGGCGCGGCGCGCACGGGTGTGGCGTGTGTTTCCACGAGCGTTCGGTGGCGGCGGCGGCTGGAGGCCAAAAAAGTGCTTTTACAGTGGGGCGACGAAATGGTGTCGTGCGCGACGTTTTCGGGGATGTTTCAATGCATTGACGAATGGAACGCGATATATGTCGATGTGCGCGCGAGAGTGGTGCATATTTTATTGCATACGACGCATGCATCGGCAGTCTAACTACGACGCGTCGTGCGTTTGTAATTTCTCGGGTAGCCGATGCTCCGAAGATGGTAAAGAAACGACGGTATCAGCCTTCACTGTGACCTCATGAAGCGAGCGTCGATAGCGGTAACGAATGCGAAGGAACTTGTCTTCGCCTGGGCATGGGTCACAAAATCCGAGAAGGTCGGACATGGAGACGTTTTCGTACAAATCGAGCGTGTCGCCGTCCACCATGAATTGCGTTGCCTTGGTGACGTCTACGTAAGGCGGAGGTAACGTCGTGGGCGGCGGTGATTGCGGTGTCGCCGCTGATGGCGCACCGTCTTTGGATGCGGTCGACCCTCTCGCGCCTGGCGGCGCCCACGGCTTGAAGTCAGGAATGATTGGTGCATTCTTGACTTTGTTTGGTTTGGGATCAAACGCGCCGAACACCGCGGCTTCGATGACGAGGCCGCCGCGTGCTTGCGCGGCGCGAGCTTTTTTATCAGCCGCTGCCTCGATGACTTTCGCGTCATCAAATGCCGCACGCATGGCTGCCAATACAGCGCGTTTGTTTTGCTTTCGCGCCGCTAATTGACGTTTGCGGACGTAGCTAAGCACTATGGGCCTAACCAAGAAGCGACGCACCAAAATGAGTGCGATTGGTGGTAGCGTAAACGCCACGAGCGATTTACGCCAACTCACCAGTGGTGTTAACAACACAGGAATGATGAAGCGTTGACCTTGACGATTCATCCTAAATTTAAGCGTGAGACCTCGAAGGCTAACGACGATGCTGAAACCGAGCGCCGTGTCTTCGTCCACTTGGTTTGTCGTTCCAACCTCCATCTCCATGCCAGTCGTCCCAGCCTTCACCGCGGCTCTATACACATGCGTGTTACTGACCTGACGCACGTAGCTTCCAGCGATACCAGTCGCCGCCAAGCCTACAGTCAAGTCGCACTTCACGGCGTTCTTACCGAATGCGTGCGAAGCGCCGGTGGACATCGACCCGATTGGACCAACATTCCAAGACAAGTGTCCGCGCGTTTGCGGAAACAGTTGGCGTTCCAACATCAGATTCAACCCCAAGCCTTGCTGCGCGATATAATTATACGAAATCGCACCGCTCGTATGCGTCGTGAGCTGTCTCGTAATCGTCGCCGTCGCCGCGCTCGTCAATCCAGTTTGCGCGCTCACGTCGACAGACGTCAGCGGCGAAACCGCCCGACGCCATCCTAAGATGAAGTTCCCGCCACCTCGACCACCGCGCATCGACCCTTGTGTGACAAAATACGCCACATCCTCATCACTCAGCGGAATCTCCATCGAATTTGATAATGAAACGCTCGTCAAATCCAAACCCGGGTTCGCCGTATACCGCGCGCGCCTCCGTCGTATCTCCTCCTCCACTAAATGCGCCGCACTAAACCCAAATATATACGTCCCATTAAAGTTCAACTTGGCCTCAGCCGCCTCCTTTGCCTCCTTCGCTTGCTGGCGCGCGAATTCGACGCGTAGCTCCTCCACCGTCTTGCCTCGCGCGCCCAACTCGCGCCCAGCTCTCGCGCCGTCAATCCCGTACACATCATACACCCCCCGTCGCTCACTATCGCTCAATATCTCATACGCCTCACTCACCGTCGCGAACGCGCGTTGCGCCGCCTCTCGCACGCTCGTCGCGTCCTCAGCGCCGCTCGACACTTTATCCGGATGAATCGCACTCGCCTTGGCGCGATACGCGCGCTTTATATCCTCCGCCGACGCGTCCCGTCGCACGCCGAGCGCGGCGTAGAGGTCTCGCGCACTCGGCGCCGACGTCGATGCGTCATCGTCCGACACCGACTCCGAAGCGTCGCGCGACATGGACGCGGCGCGGCGCACAGTGCCGCGGCGAACAACGACCTCATTGTTTGTCGTCATGGGTACCGCGACGACGGGCAAGGGCAAGGGCAAGGGCAAGGGCAAAGGGAACGCCGCGAAGGGTGGCGGTGCGGTGGTGAAGCGAGAACGCACCGCGGCGTCGGCGCACGCGCGTCCGGGCGCGAGAACGGACGTCACGGTGGTGCTCGATGCGGGTGGTGGGTCTATTAAATGTGGCATCGCGGAAGACGGCGCCGACGCCGCGGTCGTGGTTCCGCACGGCGTTGCGCGCGCGAAAGCGGGGTCACTCACCGTGAACGTTGTTGCGGATGAGATTTTGGGCGTGACGGATATCAATGGGTTGAGCGTGCGTCGACCGGTGGATCGAGGGTACGTCGTGAACTGGGAGCTCGAACGAGACGTGCTCGCGCGCGTGTTCTATGACGTGCTCGGTGTTGATACACAGACGTGTGATTTGGTTATCACTGAGGCACCGTTTGCGCTGCCGAAGATCCAGAGCGCGTTGGATGCGATGGTTTTCGAAGAGTTTGGGTTTAAAAGCGTCGTCGTGGCGACGCCGGCGATGTTGGCGAAACGATACGCGGACGCCGCGGATCAATCTCGCGCGCTGGATGTGAATACTACGGCGCGATGCGGCGTCGTCGTCGACTGTGGATTTTCATTCGCGCATGCGACGCCTATTCTTGATGGGAAAACCGTCGCCCGCGGGGTGAGAAGATTAAATTTAGGAGGCAAGTCGTTGACAAATTATTTGAAGGAGTTGGTGTCCTATAGGCAATGGAACATGATGGATGAGAGCGTGGTGATTGAGGACGTCAAAGAGAAACTGTGTTACGTCGCCGACGATGCAATGGCCGAGCTGGCCAAATGCAAAGTGAAGAAAGGGAACGAAGTGACGAAGGAATATGTGTTGCCAGACGGAATCCACGTGTTGCGTGGCTTTGTCCGCGAGGACAACGCCGAGACGGCAAAAAAAGGTGAAGGCGATGACGACGACGACGATGATGACGACGATGACGACGAAGATGACGAAGACTTTGGCGCCAAAGGTCCGAAAAAGAAGAAGAAGGCACCAGCGCCGAAGAAACCGAAATTTGTCAAACCCACCGAGGTGGAGCACCAATTTCTGACGCTCACAAACGAACGCTTTATGGTGCCTGAGACGTTGTTTAGGCCTAGTGACATTGGTTCAACACAGTGCGGCGTACCTGAGCTCGTCGTTCAGGCAGTAGAAATTGATGATTTGAACGACGCTGAACGTGCGTTGTGCTACTTAGACGTTATTTTGGTTGGAGGATGCACGTTGTTTCCAAACTTTGTTGAACGATTTGAACGCGAATTGCGCGCACTCGTCTCACAGAGAAACATGATTCGTGTTCGAAGGCTAGACGAGCCCATCAAGGCGGTGTGGTTGGGAGGGTTAGACCTCGCTCTCGACCGCGATTTTTTCACCGCCAACGCGTTGACGCGTGAGGAGTATATGGCGAATAAGAAGGCTATTCTTGAATCGCAGGAGAGCTTTGAAGTCGTGCCGTCGACGCGCACCGGGCGACTGCTCGAATTCGCAGAGATGCCGGAAACTCCGAGCGAAAGTCACGTCGCAGCCGAAGTCAAGCGTCTAACACCAGTGTTAATCTAGAAAATGTAAGTTACGACTCGTAGAAGAAGAATTAAAATTACAACAGTTTGGTTGGAGCAAAGTGTCGTCATCCAAATCGCAAAGCATCCTTAACCACGAAGTCCTACGTGTTCTTGCCTATGGCCTCCGACAAAGCAGCACGATAAGCCGCAGCACCCGTCTTCAGCAGACCATTGCTGAGCGTGCGTGCAATCTTCGCGCCAAAGCTCATGATATACGCGCTCTTGCTCAGCTTTGCTAATGCCGACGATGTCCATCCAGACGCGGTTACTCTTGAACTCGTTTGCGAATTGAAACAAGTACGGCACCGTGACTGGAACGAAAATCTTCCCCTTGAGCTCGTCCCTGAGGCCCTCATCCATCTTAACATACAAGTCTGAGTAAAATCTACCGCGAACCGAGTCAGATTTCCACGTTGGTCCCTTCTTAGCCGATTCCTCCGCCTCGGCAAGTCGTTGAAGCTCCTCAGATTTGTACACAATATCACTAATACCTCGCGCCGACTTCTTCGACGTCGTCGACTCATCGACATCCACGTACGGTTCAGCGCCTTGAAGGGTTTGCTCGCTAGCTTCCGTCACAGTGCTAACGAGTTCGTCGGGAGAAGTGATGATACCGTCGTCATCCGTCCCAACCTGCGCAGAAGCATTCTTCGCGGACGCGGATTCAGTAGCTTGCTTGTCAGCCGCCTCTTTGCTAGCAACGGATTTTTCAAACTCTTCATTGACACGATTCAAGTCGTCGACGATGGTGCTGATAAAATCATCATTCACTTCGCCGAGCAATTTGCGGGCGCCGCCTTTCCTCTTGAGATCAATTTCGTGACGTACTGGAATTGAGTATCGTCGCAACCACTTGTACGGCAACGGAGGGATTTGACCGTTATTAGCCATGTCGTGTAAACGTTTGACGTGCGGCTCGAACATTTTCACCAGGTTTTCGGTGGCGTGGACGTCACCCTTGTTCTCTAAGAGAGAGTCTTGCGAATCAAAGGCGATGGATCGAAGACCAGCGTCGTCACTCGATGCGACGGACGTCGTGATATACTCGCCATCCTTCGGAGGAAGACCGAGATATTCTTCAACCGCGGCGGCAACTTCGGCTGGGTTCTCTTCGATGTCATCCGCGTACAACACGAGCATGTCTGGGAATTCCTTGAGCCAAATGTCCAAGTACTCGGCGTACATGCTCCAACCTAAGAACGAGTGGAAATCCAAACACTCGCGCGCGATGGTGTTCGCATCGCTGCCATCAGCCTCAGAAAGGCACTCTTCTAAAAACGTTTTGGTCTTCGACGCCGTGTCCGCCCACGAATAATCGTTATCCTTGAACGCGCACGCGCTCAACCCGCCCGCCTCCATCGGCGTCCCGTGCGGATGGTTCTCTTCAACGTATCTCGCCATCGCCCGCCCCACTGGATCGCGTAACACCACAATTGGTCTTAAATTCGGCATCAGTGATTTCATCGTCGATGCGCAGCACTCGCAGTTGAAGTACGTATCGCTCCAGTCGCCAGTCACGACGTCGCCTTCTTCTCGTTCAAAAGGTTCCCCGTCGCGCTTAAAGGTATTGTCATCCGCCTCGTTCGCGACGACGGCGGAGAAATACGCCTTTAATAACGGCTTTGGCGGATCACACATCTGGACCCCTTGCGCGGCGCCGTACACTGGGTTGAAAAAATGCAACGTCTTTTGCGTCGAGCCAATCATGTCGTGCTGCGACATCAACGTCTTCAACGAGTTCACCCCACCCACTTGGCTTCCTATCACCGCATACGACGGCATGCACACCTCATTACCAGTCACCTCGCTATTCACGTGACATTTCATGACGCCAGAAGAGTCCCCATCGCGCATCGCCGCCGAACGCGACTGGTGCTCGAAGACCCAAATTGGGTGTTCAACAAACGTCGACCCGATAAAGAGCACGAGCGCGCACGCGCACAGCGCCAGCGCGCCGGGAAGCAGGTGCGGAAAGTTTGCTCGAGCTACGCGCGCGCGTGTCGTCATCCAATCGTCTTCGGGTGCGCGCGACGCCTCGGGTGCGCGTTCGAGGCTGCGATCGCGCACCACGTCTATGACTGCCGCCGCGGACGTTGCCGGCTCGCCAGCCGTCGACGGCGCCGTGGCTGGCGCAGAGACCATCGGCGTGCGCTCATTTGCGCTCGTACTCGCGCGCGTGTCCACCGCGCGCGACGCCGCGCGGGCGGTTCGGCTCCACATCGCGTAATGGCGCGGGGCGATGGTGTTGAGCTCAAACTTGAGCGGTGGCGCCGAAATCGACGTCTGGAGTTACACATGTGAGCTAAGCTATTCCCTCATCGTGGCGAGTAAGTGTGAAATCAATGGCAACGCGATAGATAAGTTTTGTCGACACGCGTGCGGGCGTCCGGGGAGGTTTAAGACGAAAGCGCCGGAATGGGCCATGCCGGCGACGGCGCGGGAGAGGAGCGCGTGCGGCTCAGCCACGGCGGTCGCGGCGCGAATTGCCTCCGGTAATCCAGGGATTTCTCGCGCGAGCACGCGCGTGGTTGCTTCTGGGGTGACATCCCGTGGTGCGCATCCCGTGCCGCCGGTGGTGAAAACGATATCGCATCGAGAGGTTAAATCGACGAGGGCTCGCTCGATGACGACTTCGTCATCGGGGACGAGCGCCGTCGAAACTTCAGAAATATCAAAAGCGCCCGACGCTAAGGCGTACTCGCGCACTACGCGCTCGATAGTAGGCCCGCTTTCATCCGCGTACATGCCTGCGGAGGCGCGATCTGAAACCGTCAAGATACCTACGCGCGTCGAGGAGCCGCCGACGCGGGCGGCTCTAAAACCACCGCCAACGGCGCAAGCGCCATCCCCCAGCAACTCGTCAGCTGGTGTGCAGCACACCTCGGATAGACCGTCAACGGCGACAGGCTGCAACCCAACGCCCGCAGTCGTCGTCGAGGTGTGCGAATTAGCCTTGTCCATGTCCAACGCTTCGTGCTTTGCGTGTCCCGCAGCGCCGGCGGCGAAGGCTTCTAGCTGCTCTGGCGTCGCTTTCGCCTGATGCTTTGTCTTCCACGTCGCGTATGGCTCTCCGTATACGTACTCGCACGCATCGTCGTAGGTCATGCTGTATCCAACCTTTTGCGCGCCCAAAAGCGTCCACTTTGCGAGACAGTTGCGGCAGAAACCAGCCAAGTTCATGACGTCAATATTTTGAACGTCCGTGCGCGTTCGCAAGTGCGCCAGTAGCGAACGAAACGCGAACGCTTCAATTTGTGTCTGCAGTGACGTCATGTTGCGCGCGTAGTTTCACACTGGCAGGCGACGATGTGTGACGTTTGGCGCTCGCGCCGGCGCTCTTCTCGCAAAAAGTGCGTCCGAGCGTTCATGTTTAACTTTCATTACATTCATATCACAGCATATCATACCAGTTCGACGCGAGTCACGGCAAACAATCGCCGTCAACATCATAAAAAGTCACTCACGCAAGGATGGGACTGCGGAACTGCGGGCCAAAAAATGGATAGCAACATGGGCAGCACGACGAATCACTCACGCAGGGATGGGACTGCGGAACTGCGGGCCAAAAATGGATAGCAACATGGGCAGCACGACGACGGCTTGCACGTAGCTCGCCGACAACGTCAATACGATAAACGTGGCAAATTTCGTGAAGAATACAATCGTCGCGCCGAGCAAGCACGACGCGGCAGCTACGGTTGATACACACCCGGCAGTTATCGCACCGCCGACAGCTTGTAGCGCCGAAAGCGTGCGTTCATCTTTGGTCATCGCGGTTCGACGCGTCGCCACGTAACACAGCGTCATGTGCGAAATCGGATCGATGGCCAATCCAACCAAAATTTGCACGCAAATAGCCTCGATGATCCCAAGCGACCATCCTCGGAGGTACATGAACGCGCCAAAGTACATCACGACGGACGCGATGCACCACGTAGCTAACAAGGCGCATCGCAAGTTACCCGTGCACAAGAGCAAAATGCAAAGCGCCATTACCATTGAATACGCCACCGTGAGCAACGCGCCTCCTTTTAATTCCGAAACCGTATCCAGCAGCACCCAACTATCACTCGATTGGAACGCACCGATGGTTTCAGGTGGCCCATCGGCGATCCGCGCCGCGAACCAAGACGACCAGAAATCGTGCGCATGTTTGACATCGAGCGCGTTGCCTTCTCTGTTCGTCGTCGTCACGACGCTCACCGCCGAGTACGCCACGCATGCGTCCGCACATTCATCCTTAAATCCAATAATTGAGTACCTATTCACCTCTCGCATGTACGCCCCGAACACGTCGCGAAATTCGTCAATGGGCAACGGCAATCCCGTGCGATGCGCGCCGCCGAAACCGCCGCCTCGAATCCACGCGTCGACGTCGGAAATCCAACAATTTACCGACGCGTTAGAGCGCACGTATGGAACCATGTCGCTCGACTTGAGCGCGTCGCACAACTCAAGCAAGAACACCTGCGAACGTGGATTGGCGAAATCATACGACGCGCCGGGGACGTCGAGCCACACTGGATCGCCGTCGTAATGGAGTTGCTTATCCGTATTCGCCACCGCCGCGGAGCGTTTGACGTCGACGCCAAACGTAAATTCCACTCGCACCGCGTCTTCGTATCGCGATGAATTGAAACTCCTCGCCGCCGTTGTGAACTTATACACCGCGTGAGATTTCGGCCAGAGAGACAGCGTGTCATGCCCATTGATGTTGGCGCGCGAGGCGAGCGCGGCGGCGACCGCGACGCCGGCGACGCTCAACGCGACGATGAGCCGACGCCATCGAATGGCGCACGCAAAGCATCGCTCGAGTACATTTCGCCGTCCCGGTCGCGAGCGCGCACTCAACGCCGGCGCCGAAGACGACGCATCGATCCATTCATCAATCAACGGGTGCACTTCGTGACCGAGACGCTCGAGCACGACGGGTGGAAACGGATCGAACACGCTCAACGCGCGTCGATGCGTGAAGAAGCGTTCGAGCGTCCCCACGTCGCCTAAATCAATCGTCGCCGAGCGCTGCGTTCGAGGCGCTCGACGATGCGGCGGCTCGTCCAGCGTCGTCGGTGCATCTGCGACGCGATTCCTTGCCCTCACGCGACGCTGAACCTTGGCGATGATCACCAACACGCTCGGAATGACAAGTATCGTCACCGCGAGTAAGTACACGATTTGCGTCGCCATGTACATCGCGAAGAGCTTTAACGGGACGATCTTGCTAAAGATGTTGCTCGCAAATGCCACCGCGGTGGTGCACGACGTGATGCCAATGCTGAATGTCGAATGTGAGAGGCACGACGTCATGATGTCCTCCAATGCGGAATCGTCGGGAACGTCATGTAAGTCGCGGGATTTGGACGTCGCGCTCGCGGCTCGCCAGGCGGCGACGATGACGAAGACGTCATCCGCCGCGATGCCGACGGATATAAACACACCCGCAATGTGTATGACGCCAAACCATTCTCGAGTATAGATGAAATAATACGTCGCATGCGTGAGTATCGTCGCACCGATGATCGAAACGGCCGCACCGAGCGCAACGAGCGTCGATTTCGCGTACGCCAGCACGAGCGCGGTCGTCAACGTCAACGCGCCGACCGCCCACATGCAATCCGACGCGAGCTGTTCGTCCACGAGCGCATCATAGGCTTTATAATGCCGCCACGTCGCGCTCGCGCCGGCGTTGCGCATAGATACATCGTCGTTAAAATGCTCAACCACCGTGCGGCCAATGGATGTGACCCATTCCGCGGCGTCTTCGCCGTCGGACCGCAGACGAAACACCAGCCGTACGCTCGTCGCGTCGCTCGACTCTTCATTCACGAACGCATCGTTGAGCAGTATCCCAAACAACCCCACGCCCATTGCCTCCAACGGCGCCCATGCAGACCACGCGATGAGCGTACGAATGCCTCGCGCGGCGTCCACGACGTCC